>Ga0080013_1001397_pt1 | contig 32240 bp, 22 predicted proteins | sample ETNvirenome_6_85_FD_69236 | JGI IMG/M metagenome (GOLD analysis project Ga0080013, IMG submission 69236) | Marine viral communities from the Pacific Ocean - ETNP_6_85 (SPADES assembly) (version 2) | ecosystem: Environmental > Aquatic > Marine > Oceanic | place: Pacific Ocean | collected 2013-06-19
AGGCTCAAGTAAAAGAAATCGTCCGTTGCGGAAAAGATTCTCTTTACTTTATGCAAAAATATGTAAAGATCCAGCATCCAACTAGAGGGCTGATTTCTTTTGATACTTTCCCGTTTCAAGACGATTGTGTCACGCATTTTAACGACAATCGATTTAACGTCATCCTTAAGTCTAGGCAGCTAGGACTTTCTACTCTAGTTGCAGCCTATGCTCTTTGGATGGGGATCTTCCAGAGAGATAAGAATATTCTGGTTATCGCAACCAAGCTTTCAGTTGCTCAAAACTTCATTCGCAAAGTCAAAGTAATGCTGAAGTCGCTTCCTCCGTGGCTCGTATTACCTGAAGTTACCGCTGACAACAAACAGACAATAGAGTTTAGTCACGGATCAGTTATCAAAGCTATACCAACCTCCGACGACGCCGGCCGCTCTGAAGCTTTGTCCCTTCTTATTATAGATGAGGCAGCATTCGTCAAGAACTTTGACACCCTGTGGATGGGTTTGTATCCTACGCTATCTACGGGTGGGCGTGCTATCGTTCTTTCCACCCCAAATGGTGTAGGTGGCCAGTATCACAAACTGTACACAGAGGCAATGCTAGGTGAGAACGAATTCAATTCGATTAACTTACCGTGGGATGTTCACCCTGAAAGAGGTGAAGAATGGTTTCAAAAAGAAACCCGAAATATGTCCAAGCGCCAGATTGCACAAGAGCTTCTCTGCGACTTTGTAGCGTCAGGTGAAACCTTTCTCCAGTCTGATCACCTTGAGTGGATTAGAGAAAATATTCGAGAACCAAGAGAGCGAAAATTTCAAGACAGGAATTTATGGGTTTGGGAAAATCCAATTTCTTCTCACAAATACGTCATGTCCGCGGACGTGGCTCGCGGCGATGCAAAAGATTACTCTACATGTCACGTAATTGATGTTACAACCTGTGAAGTTGTTGCTGAGTATAAAGGAAAAGTACCGCCGGATAGATTTGGTGAAATGCTAGATAATCTTGGTCGGGAATACAACAATGCTCTCTTAGCTCCTGAAAATAATACGTTTGGATATACTACTGTTATGAAATTAAAGGAGCTTAATTATCCTAACATCTATCACCAGAAATCTATGGGTGTTTATTTGGGATCCTACGTTCCACAAAATGAAAAATCTCTGGGTGGATTTTCTACGCAGGGACAGTCAAGAGTCCAGATAATTTCTAAGCTCGAAGAAACAATCAGAAATAAAACGCTCAGATGCTACTCTCAAAGACTGTATGACGAGCTAAAGACTTTTGTGTGGAAGGGTCAAAAGCCCCAGGCAATGAAAGGGCAGTATGATGACTTGGTCATGAGCCTCGCGATTGGGACTTGGCTTTTTGATCTTTACGGAGGGGGAGGTATATCAAATTCCGACCTAAACAAGGCAATCCTCGCAGGGATGTCAACTGAGAAAAGGGAAGCATCGGAAGTTATTCAAGATAGAAGGGCACCCTTCCCTGCCAACCCCTTTAAACCTGTTGATCAGAAGTCTTGGGAAAAAGGAAATAAAAATTTCGATCCCAACAAGGATTATGACTGGTTGCTTAAATAGCTTTACAAAACCCATAAAAGATTATATTTATGATTCGTAGTGCTCACTACCACTAATGTAGGAGCGGCAATGGCCGAAGATCAGAATTTTTTCAATAGGCTCACTCGACTGTTTAGGTCGGGACCCTTAATCAAAAGAAAAGTTAGAGCTGCAAATCGTTCCCCCAATATGGGGAACTTACTCCAACAATTTCAAAAATCACAAAGTCATGTTTATGCCAATGCAATCAGCGCGTACGGCATGTATGATCGTATGTCAAGGTACGCAGATTTTCAAGAGATGGAAGCTACACCCGAGATTGCGTCTGCACTTGATATCTATTCAGATGAGGCTGCCAGCCAAGACGAAGTAGGAAGAGTGCTTCACATCTATTCAGAGAATGATAAGATAAGAAAAACTCTAGAAGATCTTTTTTATGACAATCTAAATGTAGACTTTAACCTAAACCCATGGGTTAGAAACCTTGTTAAGTACGGAGACTTTTTTCTCTTTTTGGATATTTCCCCAGAGCACGGAGTAATGAATGGTATTCCCATACCTGTCAACGAAATTGAAAGAGAAGAAGGCTTTGATCCAAACGACCCTCTTGCTGTTCGATTTAGATGGGTAACACAGGGAAATAAGATTCTTGAAAACTGGCAGATTGCACACTTCAGGCTTTTAGGTAATGATGCTTTCCTCCCATACGGTTCTTCTGTTATCGAGCCGGCCCGAAGGATCTGGCGCCAGCTTATTCTCATTGAAGATGCCATGCTTGTTTATCGAGTGATTCGCTCTCCAGAAAGAAGAGTTTTTTATATTGATGTGGGAAATGTTCCTCCCGAAGAGGTTGAAAACTACATGCAACAAGCAAAATCAGCTCTAAGAAGCAGCCAGGTGGTCGACAAGAAGACTGGCAGAGTTGATTTGCGATATAATCCGCTTTCTGTTGACGAAGACTATTTCCTACCTGTGCGTGGTGGCGTTGATGGTACAAAAATTGATACACTAGCGGGTGGCCAGAATACAACTGCAATCGAAGATGTTGAGTACATCCAGAAAAAGCTTTTTGCTGCGCTTAAAGTTCCCAAAGCATACCTTGGTTACGACGAGGCTCTTAGTTCAAAGGCGACCCTAGCACAAGAAGATATTAGATTTTCAAGAACAATAAATAAAATACAGAGAGTAGTCATCTCTGAGCTTAATAAAATTGCTGCTGTTCATTTATTCTCCTGCGGGTTTGAGGGAGAAGATCTTATAGACTTCACTCTCCATCTTTCAAATCCATCTACAATTGCGCAGCAGCAAAAGCTAGAACTATTTAGAACAAAGTTTGAGATAGCAGGCTCATCCCCTGAGGGAATGCTTTCAAGGGACTATCTTCGGAAAAGAGTTCTGGGTCTTACAAATGAAGAAATAGGATTGATCGAAAAGCAAAAAGAAGAAGATAAGGTGAGAGACCTTGAAATGGAATCCATAACTCTTCCTACAGAAGAAGGTCAAGAATCACCTGAAGGTGACGAAGTGATACCGGGGGAGGTACTTCCTGGAGAAGTCGAAGGGGAGGATCTGGAAACAGCTCAAGAAGAAAGAGGTGAGAATCTGATCCTTGGCACTGACAAAGTCCAGACGTCAGAAAAAAATCCAGAGAAAAAGCCCGAAGGAAATCCTATAAATCCGTCTAGCACTGTTGGAAAAAATTCAAGGCGCCGCCCGGGGAAAAAGGCAAGAAAAAGTCAGGGCCCATACGATGGCAGGTCGTTTGATTTAGGGAACTCTGCAAACAAAACGACTCCCAGTAGGGAGAGGTACGTAAATAATTCTAGGTTTGACAAGGATATCGCCCAGGGATCTCATATGAGATTTGAAAATCAAGAGGCACATCACCGACAAATGACAGCTCAACTTAGAAATACCTTAAAAAGCCTCAATGATAAGATAAGTAAGAATAAGACAACATCAAACTTGATTGTTGAAGGAGAAGACAGTGGCTCGTCACAATAAGAAGCGTAATTCTGGCTTGCTTTACGAGTTTTTAGTGAGAACGATCTCCAGAGCGATAGTTGAAAATGACGAATCTAAAGCACAAGTATCAAAGAATATTTTAAGAAAATATTTTAAAGTTGATACAGAGCTTCATCGTGAATATCGTCTAATAAATGCTCTTGTAAATGTTTCTGTGGGAAGTGAAGCAGTTGCACACGCAGTTTTAGAAGAAGCTCGCAGAGCAGCTCAGAACATGGACAGCACAGCACTAAAGGAAGAAAAAAGCAGCCTTATAAGAGAAATCAACCATAGCCTCGGCCAAGACGAGGTCTACAGCGAAAGCGTTGTTAAATACAAAGACTATGCTTCTGCTGCTTCTCTTTTAAAGTACTGGAGAAACGAAAAAAGCCTTGATATTAATACTGTTGTTAAATTTGAAAAAGTTTTAATAGAAAATCTTTCAAAGGCACCGCGGAAAGAGACCGAGCTTTCTCCCGACCCAGATGTCGATAGCCTTGTAGTTAAAGTAGCAACTGAAAAATTGCAAAATAAGTACCGAGAAAAATTTACAAACGAACAAAACATTTTACTTAAGTCTTACGCTGTTTTGCAGAATTTTGAAAAATGCGCTGCAATAATAAATGAAACTTGCGAAGAAACTAAAGCGCTGCTTGAAAACCAAGTAGAAACTTCTGATGCAACAATGAGTGAAAAAATGTCTCGAGCAATTGATAAAATAAGTCAGCTTTCGAATCATGACATTTGCGACGATACAATTTCTAAAGCTCTTCAAGTTATGGACTTGAAAACAGAGCTGGAGGTAAAATGAACATGAAGCTGCTTACCGAACAGTTTGATTTTGAGTATGATAAAGACGCTTTAAATGAGCAAATAGAATCGGGTGGAAAATTTCTTATGAAGGGCATTTTGCAAAAAGCAAACACGCTGAATCAAAATGGCCGAGTTTATCCCAGAGATGTCCTCACCAGAGAAGTGAAAAACTACCAGGGTTTTATTAGAGAAGGAAGAGCGCTCGGCGAGCTAGACCACCCAGATACGTCAGTTGTCGAATTAAAAAATGTTTCTCATATCATTAGAGAGGCATACATGGACGGTGATGTTTGTTTTGGCACTCTTGAGGTTCTTGATACTCCGAATGGCAACATATTGAAAAGCCTAGTTAAAAGCGGAGTCAAGATCGGTATATCCTCTCGAGGTGTAGGATCTACAAGGACAGTCGAAGGTCACCAGCAAGTTCAAGATGATTTCCAGCTCATATGCTGGGATATCGTTTCTGAGCCCTCGACACCAGGAGCCTTTATAATGAAAGAAGGGCGAGACCTAAGCGATGAAGAAATACGCCAGGTTCAAGAATTCTTTGGCAAAGATATGCGTGTCGAGCGCGCCCTTAATAAAATTCTTGAATGGAAAGAGGAGACAGAACAATGCCTTTAAATTGGCCAGCAGCAGGACCAGGTGATGTACCGTCCTATCAGATGTCAGGAATTCCTTTTGTAACATCTTCTAATGGCGCTGAAGTTAGTACCACACCAATAGAAATTAGATTCCCTAATGTCACTAGGTTCATAGTAGTTCGTGAGACTGCAGGGTATGATCTTCGAGTTGGGTTTACTGCAAACGGAGTTTCTGCAAAAGGCGCTTCGGTTTCTGGGTCACAGCCTTCAGAGGGAATCAACGATCACAGAAATTATTTTGTTGTCAAAGCAGATGAGACAACTCCCCGACTTGAAGTTCGATGCAAATCGTTATTCTTCCTGAGAGCCGGCAACGACGATGCAGGATTCACCCTTCTAGCAGGATTGACACCGATTCGTCCTATGGACTTCCCAGTCTTAACTGGATCCAAGGGATTCGTTGGAATGGGATGATGAAACTAAACAAAAGAGCTTTAAAAGAACTTATAAAAGAATGCATAGTTGAAGTGCTTTCTGACGGTATATCTGAAATTTCTAGTACGAAGTCTACTTTGAGTGAGTCTAGCAAAGCTATTCCGAGAACAAATTCAAGAGATCAAAGATCAAATAAGAAATCTCCCTCAAGACCAAAAGCATTAGATAGGATCAAATTTGATCGTGCTGCAGACAATGTTGCAACTTCAATGACACAAGATCCTGTCATGCAGTCAATATTCGCAGACACAGTAAAGACAACGTTACAAGATCAGTATGCATCAGAGAAAAACAAAGTAGTCGTTCCACCAAATGCAGATCGAGCAACTTTGCTTGCTGCCGAAGCCGATCCTTCGCAACTATTTGAAGGTTCAAGCAACTGGGCGTCCCTTGCTTTTACCGAGCCTTTATCGCCTGCTAAGTGATAATCAAGTTCCAAAACCGAGATTTCACAATACTTAATATCGTCTGATATAGGAGAGCAACGTGGCAAAGTCAGAATTTTCTCATACCAGCATGGGTAATTTAATTGAGGTTTCAAATCCTGAAAACCCAGGTCTTCCTGGAAATAGAAATTCAACAACGCTCCAGAATGCGTTCCCCCGGTCACCCACGAACGAGTCCAACATAAATGATCGATTAAAGAAAAAATTTGATAGTCTTGTCATGCAGGGTTCTATATCTAACGGATTTGGATTTTCTTTATTCAACAGAGACTTTAGAGATTCTCCCGACATTGAAGGGGTTGAAAAAGACAATAGCGGTAATTCCCTTGTAAGTCCTTTTGCCCCCAATATCGCAACACCTAATGAGCAGGCTACTGCACAAGAAAGCGAAGTTCCCCCTGTTAAAGGCTCCGGAAGCCCGTTTAGAGGGAATAATCTTGCAAATCCCAAAAGAACTTCTGAAAATATCTCTAAATTTACCCTGGGGTCTCTTGGGCTTGGAACAAGCGCCCAAAGAGAATAATAATGCCATCAGCTCTGTTTGAGGTTTACGTAAAATATAATTTTCCTAGTTACGATGCTCGTACTGGGCATGGCTATGGCGTAGTCAATTCAAAGTCGCAAAAAGAAAGACCCTCAGTAGGGACTCAATTGCAAAAAGATAATTTTTATCCTTACACGAGACCTCCAAAAGAAGCCACCGGCAATGAGGAAGATGACGAAGAGACACCCTCCAAGATAAAAAGAAAAATAGTGGCAAAAATTGGTGGTCCGGTACACATCAATGATCCTTTCTCTAAAAATTGGACAGATAGAGGCGCATTTGTAAACGGTGCATCTCGTCTGGATCTTGGATTAGCGGAAAATATTTTTACTATTAGTGACATAGACTCTAATATAAGTCCACTATATTCTCGGGGCGGAATAAGCCAGATTCTTGCGATGGGAAACGGTGCTGGAATTTACAAGACAAAGCATGGCAAAACAATCGGTATGTCAAATGCAGGAAAGTACGCAGCCCTCGCCGCAAAAAGATCTCAAAAAAAAGTACCCCCCTCGCTTGTTCAATTTATCAATCTTTACATGAAAGAATATGATGAAGAGGCGTAGATGAAAAAGAAGAAAAAGAATATAAGTGGTGTTCTTGAAGTTCACAATAGAGGAAATGATAGCAATGACTTCCTTATGAGCGTTTTTAAAAGGAAATGCAAGAAATTGGGGCTATTGAGCGAAATTAGATCTCACTATCTTGGAAGACATAAGAGTAGGTCTGAGAAAAAGAGAGAAAAGCATAAACGTGCTATTTCTAGAATGTTAAGATTGAAAAAGTGAACTTTTTATGCTAGCAACCATATTTAATCGTGTAGATGGGTGAAGATTATGACCAGTGATCTGTATAGTCAAGCTATTGCCGACGCAAAACAATTGCGTGAAATCGCTGAGCAGAATGCAAAAAATGCGATAATTCAATCAATAACACCGAAGATTAGAGAGCTAATAGATTCTCAAATATTGGGTGAGTCAAATGAGCGGGATGAAGCAGACATATTAGAGTCTGTTGCGAGCGAAGATCCTCCGGCGCTGGAGTATGATATGACCCCAGAATCAATTGACGAATTAAAGAAAATGCTGGAATCTGTTGACCAGCAAGATGATCCTCCTGACGAACCACGCCAGGAAAATTCGACGGAAAAGATAAATGAAGCAGCTGAGTATTTGAGCATGCTCAATGATCTCATAAGCGAGCTGAAAGAAGTTGACCCTTCAATGCTATCTGAAGATGAACTATCTAAGCATGTTGCTCTTGTGGCAATAGCTGATAAGTCATCAGATAAAATTATTGAAATGATAAATTCGTTAAACAGCGCTAAGATATTTGAAAGCGTTGTTAAAAACTCTCACGATCAGATTCACAACCTTAAGAAGGAGATAAAAGAAATGAAGAGATCACTAAGGGACCTATTGTCCGAGGAAGTTATAACCATAGAGCTGGATCTCGGTGAGGATGCCGTAGTGGATTCTGAAGAAATCTCAGTTAAGGTTAAAGAAGAAGAAGAGCTCATATCCGGCGAATCTGATGTCGAAGTCGATGTCGAAGATGAGGTCGAAGAAGTCGAAGATGTCGAAGATGTCGAAGTCGAAGAAGAAGAAGTCGAGCTTGAGGAGATGCTCCTTGAGCTTGAAGTGGAAGAGGAAGTGGAAGAAGGCGAAGAAGATCTATCTGAAGGCCTTGACGACGACACTATCCTTGAAATCGACGAGAACATGCTGCGTGAGGAGCTCGCTAAGCTTATGCAAGAAAGCGAACCCACTGCAGAAGAAGAAGTATTAGAAGAAACAACGGCTGAGCCCGTCGCCACCGAGCAAAATGACGAACTCCAAGCTGAACTAACAAGTTATCAAAGCGCAGTTACTGACCTTCAGTCACAGCTCGCCGAGATGAGCTTGTTTAACGCGAAGCTGCTCTACACCAATAAGCTGCTAATGAATAGCGATCTCAGTCAGACCCAACGGGCTCAGGCCATAGAAACGCTCGATGATGCCGCAAGCTTGCGAGAGGTGAAGCTTCTATTTAAGACTCTTACAGAGTCATTTAGTAAGCGCGTTGAGGAAAATGCATCCTCTCGCAATATCGGCGGCGCAAGCCGTCCAACCCAGTCTGCATCGATGAATCTCAACGAATCTCGTGAATCCAATGAAACACGCCGTTGGGCATTGCTAGCAGGCATAAAGTAACGAAAACTTATAAATCAGGAGATTATAATGACAAAGTTTTCACTCGAAACTCTCGCGGAAGGTATTCGCGCGCGTCACGTGGGTGAAGAGAGCTCCCGTTTGGTTGAGAAGTGGTCACGTACTGGTCTTCTTCGCGGTCTTGATGGCGTGAAGAGAGAGAACATGTCTCGCCTTCTTGAGAACCAAACAGCAGAGCTTCTCCGTGAGCAATCCTCCATCTCTACAGGTGGCGGAAATCTTGCATCATCCGGTGACCTTCGCGGTTTCTCAAACATTGCCTTTCCAATCGTTCGCCGTGTATTCGGTGGATTGGTAGCAAACGAGCTGGTATCCATCCAGCCAATGAGCCTTCCTTCTGGACTGCTCTTTTACTTGGATTACACCTACGGAACCAATGTTGGTGGTGACGCAAGTCTCTCAACAGGTAACGAAGGAAGAGCCGCCGCTGAAACTTATGAGCGCGGTCAATCCATTTACAACAACCCACGTGGTGCTGGAGTCCGCTCTGGTTCTCTGGCAACTGGCGGTATGTACGATCTTGTAGGTGCAACTTACTCGAAGGTACACAGTTCATCAACAGTTCCTCCAGGTGACATTTTGCTTTCGGGCGCTTTCGGCGCTGGAAATCAGATGGTTACAGGTTTGAACGCATTTGCTACGGGCTCTGATGCCCGTCTGCTTCAGTTTGATCCTCAAGTTACGGATCTTATTACTTCTGATGCAGCCGGCGACGGAAAGCTTGATGAAGACGGCATATTCCAGTTCGTCGTGCTTGACATGACAACTGACCGCCTTTCAGGTGCTGACCTTACAAACGTCAAGGATATTTCACTCTTCTCCGATACCGTTGCTGGTACTATCGGTCTTAAGATCTTGGGTGAAACCTTCCAGGGCGGCAAGGGCATTCTTAACTTGCGTCGCTTGAATCAAATGGGTAAGTTCGTAAACAACAAGTTTACTGCTGATCCAATGGTTGCACACGGTGACTCAAATGCTGCGCTTCTCTGCGTTGTCTCGGGAACGATGACATCTACGGGAACAAACCAGTCAGCATTGACAGCATCATTTGCTATAGCTGATAGCCTGAATGTTGAAGCCGGCGTCGGCTCCACATTGACGATTCCTTCCTTTGAATCTGATTTTGGAACTACGCCTTCACCAATCATTCCTGAAATCGACATTCGTGTTGAGTCCATCGCAGTTACAGCCGCTACACGTAAGCTGAGAGCTCGTTGGTCGCCAGAATTGGCACAGGATCTTAACGCTTATCACAGCTTGGATGCTGAAGTTGAGCTTACGCAGATTCTCTCTGAGCAGATTGCTCTGGAAATCGACCGCGAAATCCTTAACGACCTTCTTACTGAAGCTAAGGGTGCCAACCTTTACTGGTCACGTGCCCCAGGTAAGTTCGTCAACAAAGAGAGCGGTGAAGAAGTCGTACAGACTTCTTCCCTGGCTCCGGGACCTCGCTTTACGGGTACAGTACGCGAATGGTATGAAACTCTCACAGAGACAATCATCGATGTGGCAAATACCATTCATCGTAAGACCCTGCGTGGATCTGCAAACTTCATCGTGGTTTCCCCTGATATGGCAACCATCCTTGAAGCTTCTGTGCTCTACCGTCCAGCCTACAGTCTTGATGGTGAAGGACAAGTTTCCACACCATTCAGCTTAGGCGCTGAGCGCGTTGGTACACTGAGCAATCGTTTCACGGTCTATAAGGATCCCTACTTCCCACGCAACAAGATTCTTGTTGGGTATAAGGGTGGTAGCTACCTTGAGACGGGTTACGTCTATGCTCCGTACGTTCCGCTGATCGTCACCCCAACGATCTTCGCACCAGAAGACTTCACACCTCGCAAGGGCGTGATGACTCGGTATGGTAAGAAGATGGTTAGAGCTGACTTCTACGGTACAGTTACCTGCTTGGATCTTAATATCATCTAAGCGAAAAATAGAAACTTCTAGTTTCGTGAAGGGGAGCCCGAAAGGGCTCCCCTTTTTTTATTCGCATATTTTTATTTTTTTGTGCGCAGGTTGATACCTTTCACTCCTATTTCGAATGATCTTGCCACTGCTGCTACAACCATTAAGGCTATTGCAGTATTCTTATATCACTGATAGCTGGATTGAAAAGATGATCTATTGATAGTTGATAAAAGAATAAAAAGCTAGTACATCAAAAAATGCTCTAGTCAGAAAGGCGCCCGCACGGGCGCCTTTTCTGTGTTCGTTTTTCAGCGCCAAAGAAAAATAAATTTAAGCTTTTAAGCCAAAACTATGCAATTAGGGTGCTCTCTGAGCACCTTTTTTGTTTTTGATTAAAGTCAAAAGTGTCCTAAACACTTAATCTCCATATTTAATACTGAGAGATTTTTCGGAGAGGGTTGTGGCAACATTCGCGAATACAACTAACCCAACACCATTCGGTGCGTTCGACCAAGACACAGACTTCCAGTCTGAAGCTGATAATATGGTCACTTTTGTTAAGCGCAAGCTGGGTGATGACATTCTGTCTGTAGAACTAACAAAGAAGCAGATATTTGCCTGCTTTGAAGAATCTTTTTTCCAGTACGGACAAATTGTAAACGAATATCATGCAAGGTCAACTTTATCTACTTTTCTCGGCACCGCTACGGGTTCAATGTCAGGATCTGAGCAAAAATATCCACGAGACACCTTAGAGTTCTTGGTTCGCCAGGCTGAACCCTATGCTTTTGAAGCCGGAATAGGTGGCAACTACAATACTATATCCGGATCCATTCAGCTAGAGAGTGGACGCCAGGACTATGACATCTACACAGAGCTTTTAGATAGCAATGGCATACCAGTAGTTAGTTCATCGATGAACCGAATGAATACTCGAATGAAAATTCAAGAGGTTTTTCATATGAATCCTCAAGCAGCATACAGATTTTTTGACACCACATCAGCAATAAATTATCTTAATAATGAGTTCTCATTTGAATCTTTCACTCCTGAGACAATATTTTATGTTCTGCCAGTCTTTGAAGATATCTTGAGGGCGGGACAAATGGATCTCTCTGCCAGGGTGAGAAGATCTAACTACTCATTTAAGATAAACGGTACAAAAATTAGAATATATCCAATGCCGACGGGTAACCAAATTAACAAGCAGTTGTTCATGAGAGTAGGATTCGCACCCGACCCCTTAGATCCTCCGTTTACAGATGATACCATTATCGGCGTATCAAATCTTTCCAATATACCTTTTGGTGACTTAACATATACAAATGTTAACAGTATTGGGAGGCAGTGGGTAAGGCAGTACACACTTGCGCTGAGCAAAGTCTTGCTGGGCCATGTTAGGTCTAAATTTAAATCAATACCGATTCCCAATACAGATATCCAGCTCGATGGAACAGATCTTGTATCTGAGGGAAGAGAAGATAAAAAAGACCTTGAGACAAAGCTAAGAGAAATGCTAGACTCTCTAACATATGATAAAATTATAGAGACTAATGCATCCAAAGCTGAAAATATTCAGAAGCAATTAAAGACCATACCGATTCCTAATGGTCGTGCTATAACGATGGGGTAAATAGATGGCTCGTCTTTTTGTAACACCGAGGGAAATAGACCTTATTAATGATCTTACAAAAGAGATTATTAAGGATGTTGTCGGACAAAAGATATACTACTATTCAATTTCTGCTTCTCGAACAAAAATTCATGAAGTTTATGACGAAGCTCCTGAAAAAATCTTTGAAACTCCGATAGAAATTGATTGCCTTGTTGACTACAAAGAACCTGAATTTGTTACTAACATGTACGGTGTTGAGAGAACTCAAAATATTGAAGTGTACATACAGTCTCGTGACTTGCTTGATAAAGAAATAGCTATAAAAACTGGTGACTTCTTTACGTACGGGACAGTTATTTTTGAAATTACATCTGTCACGGTTTCAAAAGAAATCTTTGGTCAAACTGAGCACGAAGATGGAATTAAGGTTATTGGTAAACAATCTCGCAAAGAGGTTTTCTTTACCCGGGTTCTTGGACCTACTGGAGAACAATACACAGATCCAGACGCAGTCCAAGAAACTTTTGTCCAGCAAAGAGGTTTTCCTGTAAATGAAGAAGGTCCAACAGGAGATGTGAGAGATCTACAGAAAAAAGGTGTTTTAACTAGGCCGGTCACTGGTCCCAAGCAGGTTTCTGAAAAAGGTGATCCCGAGGACGTTGGATCCGCTTTTTATGATGAGTAAGTAAATGACAACTAGGCAATCAATAAAAAATCCAAATGTCTCTCCTGCAAATGACGTAGATAGAATAAATTCGGGATACGAAGGAAACAATATTCCTGATGATTTTTACCTACCACCGTGCGGATTAGAAGATATCGACAAAGCAATATTCAACCTTTTCGACAAAGACCTCGCTCTTTCAGTTTCCCAGAATAGCTCTACTAAAAAAATTCCTGTTGTGTTTGCAACGGGTGAAAGATTCGCGCTTATTAAAAGAAGAGTTCCGGTTCGAGATGAAAATGATGCCTTTATATTACCTCTAGTTTCCATAAGAAGAACATCAATAGACCAGTCACCAACAACAGAAAGATTAGCTGATGTAGGCGACCTTGTTCTTAAGCGACGTCTAAGCTCGAGAGATCCTGTTTACCAGAATCTTACCAACCAGTCTGATTTATTGCACCAGAAAAACGTGAGATCTGATAACAATAGTAACAGCTCTACAGACCCGCGAGGATCAAAGCCAGGTACAGTCAATTCTAGAAGGTTAGATTCCAGGACTGCAGCAGGAGGTCCAGTTTTATCTTCCGGCGTGGAGGGAAGACATATTTATGAGATTATCACCATACCTTTCCCCCACTTTTTAACTGTGAGTTATGAGATTACATTCTGGACGTCTTACACCCAGCACATGAATACACTTATAGAGACGTTTGTCAGTTCATACACGGGAAACAGAAATCAATTCAAGATAGAGTCAGATAAAGGGTACTGGTTCGTCGCGTATCCAGATAATTCTGTCACCAATCAGGATAACTTTGACGACTTCACGAATGAGCAAAGAATAGTAAGATATACTTTTAGCATGACAGTACCAGCATACATTGTTGCACCTCAAGGATCTGGGAACATGTCCCCCTTTAGGAAGTTTGTGTCTGCACCTGATGTTTCTTTTGAGATATTCACATCAAATGCTGAGATTCTTCATTATCCTCCAAATAAACCCAATCCTACGGGCGACGTCAGTAAATTCATTTTAAGCGACGTTGAGCAAATTGATCCAGCTGGAAACTTAGTTGAAAGTGATCGAATGAGATACCTTAAAGCAAAATCTAAAATTAAAAACCCGTTCACCGACCAGACTGAGACAGAGTATCTGAAAATCATTACGAGAAATCAGAGAAAGGGCGAGACAGTACTGTCGTCGCGGATTGTGTCTAAGATTGACGACATTTAAGACATTTAATCTCTCTCATCATACTTATTAGTGTAATTTGTAAGTCCAATAGGAGACTGTGCACATGGCTGAAAAGACATTCCGGTCACCAGGTTTCTTTGACCAGGAGATTGATTTATCACAACGAGTAGACGCTCCAAACACTGCTGTTCCAGCAGGAGTTGTTGGCACTGCCGAAAAGGGACCTGCATTTGTCCCGATCACTGTGTCTTCATTTGATGACTTTAGAACAAAGTTTGGAGACCTAGATTCTAAGAAATTTGGACCTTATGCGGTCAATGAATTTCTAAAGAACAGAGACGCAGTAACTTATGTTCGCGTTCTTGGGGCTGGAGCTAACGCAACAGAGACAGACATCCAGACTACGAGAGAACAAGGTGTCGTAAAGAATGCTGGCTTTAAATTAGATCCACTAGTTGGAAACGGGGGAGCTCACACAAGTCAAGTGAACCAGATAACACAGTTTATCGTCGCTCACCACTTTCTTTCTTCTTCTGAGGCAGTCTCACCTCGCTACTTTACAGACAATGATTCCTACAACGCGTCTTCTAATCGAGTGAATCTTGTGAGAGCTGTGGTTTTCACGGATAAATCCACCCGCATATGCGTTTTAAGTGGATCTACAGGAACAAGCACTGCAACTCTTCTCGGGACACCAGATACTGGTGGTGATAACATGGGCGCCATCGGCGGACCGTTCACCAACAGCACTATGGATGGAAAGTTTCGCCTGGTAATCTCCTCCTCTGTGGCTTCTTACGGCTCGAGCGATGGCTTGGCCGGCATAAGAGTTTACACAGCATCACTTGATCCCAGGGATCCCGACTACATCAGAAATATTCTAAACACAGATCCTGAGCGATTCGAGGCTGAGAGACACCTTTTGTACGCTTGCTTTGATGTTCCAGCTGAACTCGCCTCGGTAAGTCAGGCCGGCCTTAGCGGATCTTTTGATACCAACACAACAGCTAATCTAAATGATATTTTTGCTATAGGTGTAGTGTCGGGATCAAATCTTATTTCTGCGGGAAACCCAGCTAATCAAGCATTTAGTGCTTCTTTCGGAAGATTTGATACGCGCTATAATGCGCCCCGCACTACGGCTTTTATTTCACAGCCTTTTGGAGAGTCAGAATTTGACCTTTTCCATCTAGAGTCCTTAGATGACGGTGCATACGCTTCAGGTAAGTACAAGACATCCATCAGAAATATCAGGGCTTCTGTGGATGATACTAATCCGCATGGTACATTTACGCTCCAGATTAGATCTTATGGCGACTCTGATAAGTCTCCCGAGATTCTCGAAGAATATGTCAAGTGTGATCTTAATCCAGTATCTGAGAGATTTGTCGGAAGACTGATTGGTGATAGAAAAGTTACATTTAACTTTGACGCCACCTCTGATTCTGAAAGAAAAGTAGTAACCTCAGGGAAGTACTCCAATAAATCGAATATCGCAAGAGTTGTGCTTTCAGATGACTTAGTTAATAACAGAGTTCCTCAAGAAGCGCTTCCTTTCGGATTTAGAGGTATTCCCGCACTTAAAACAACAGACTCACTAAATGACTTCGAAACCCCTGGTACTATAGCACGCCTTGGTATTCACGGTGGTCATCTGAGAAGGGTGCAGCTTACTGGATCCATTCTGCCCCCAGTTCCTTTGAGGTTTAAGGTAACAAATGGTGCTGTAAGTGAGTCTTCTGCTTTTGTAGGGAAGGCAGGAACTTTGTCATCTGTAGACGGCAGGTTCTACTGGGGTGTTCAAACGACCCAAGTGCCTGCATCCTCATCACTCCAAGCAGGGGGAATTTCAGAGGCCGCGCTTAAGGCAAATGCTTCCAGCGAGGTAAATCAAGGCCTTAAGGATATGCTCAAATTCTTGGGTATTGAAAAAATGGACGTTCTTGTGACGGGCTCTGAGCATCAAGACATATTCAATAATAATAAGTTTACCCTTGCGCGAGTAGCTTTGCCAAACCAGGCAGGGGCTTCTTCAGCGGGAACTTATAATGATAATGAGCTTACCGGAACTGTTAAGTCCCACATGCTAGATGCTGCATACATTAGAAATGCTATACCTGATAACACCCAGTACACAGTTGATACGACGGGAATGGCAAACAGAATTACGTTCGGCACTCTTGTGGCCCAAACATCTTCAGTATCCTTTAACAGGTTTACTGACTTCATGAAGTTTACTAACGTGTTTTACGGTGGCTTCGACGGTGTAAACATTCTTGATAGAAACGCAGCCCGGCTTAATGATAAGTCTACTTCTCTGGACACAAACGGCGGCGCCGCGTCTGGATTCACTTCGCCTGGTTTGACCGCAAACATGAACGGTGAAGGCAAAGATAACAGTGGCGTAGCTTCTTATAGAACTGCAATTGACGTCATGACTGACCCACTTCAAGTAAGAACTAATATTCTGGCTGTACCTGGAATCAGAGAGACGTTTATTACTGACCACGCTATGACCAAAAATAGAGAATATGGACAGTCGATTTATTTGATGGATCTTCCGCAGTTTGATGATGATTCAAATCGCCTCTATGAAGGAAGTACTGCGAGGGTTTCCGTAACTAAGACAACTAACGAATTCGAAAGAAGGACCGTTAACAACAACTCAGCTGCATCATATTTCCCCAATGTTATTATTGAAGATGATAGCACGGGTGAAAGAGTTGAGGTTCCACCTTCTGTTGCAGCTCTGGCAGCACTGGGATATAATGACAGAGTTTCCTTCCCGTGGTTTGCTCCTGCAGGATTCAACCGAGGCGCTCTGGACTTTGTCAAGGGCGTTGACGTAAGGCTCACAGCAGGTGATCGTGACACACTTTACGATGCGCGCATTAATCCAATCGCAACCTTCCCGCAGCAAGGCTTTGTAATCTTTGGACAAAAGACGTTACAAGTTGCCAAGTCTGCGCTTGACCGAGTCAATGTTAGAAGACTACTGATCGAAGTGAGAAGATCAGTATCTCAGGTTGCAAACAACTTCGTATTTGAACAAAATACACCTGCGCTAAGAGCGAAGTTCGTCTCGCAGGTTTCGCCATTACTAGCAGTCGTTCAAGCCCAGAGCGGTATTGAGCAGTTCAAGGTAGTAATGGATGACTCTAACAATACCCAAGAAGATATTGAGTCCAACAGGTTGAACGGTCGAATTGTAATCGTTCCCACCCGGACTATAGAATTTATCTCGATCGACTTTATCATTACGAATGCAGGTGTAAGTTTTGAGTAGATCATATGTACCAATGAACTCGGAGATAGCTAATGGCTGAGCGTACTTTTAAAAGCCCCGGCGTCAGGGCATTCGAAATTGACAACTCAGGACCCACTCCTACGGGACCTACTGGAGTTCCTGCAGGCGTTATTGGAACTGCCCAAGACGGTCCTGCATTTGTCCCGGTAACAGTTGCAAACTTATCAGAATTTGAATCAAAATTTGGCTTTATAGATGGCACACAGTTTGGACCAATTGCTGCTCAAGAGTGGCTCAAAAATGCTTCATCTCTAACATACACCAGAGTCCTTGGCGCAGGTAACGGAGAAAAGCGCTCTGTTACTGATGGAACAGTAACAAACGCCGGATTTGTCGCAGGCCAGGAGGTGCCCCTTGATACAGGATACTTGGGAGGAAATAATCAAGCAAACTCTCACGGTACATTAGGAAGGGTCCATTTCCTGGGCGCATACATGTCAGAATCTGTAGGATCGACCATATTCACGGATTCAGACATTCAGTCTAGATTCGGTTCGACTTCTGATAACACCGCAGTGCCTATTATTCGCGGTGTCCTCATGGCTGCGTCCGGCGTTACCATGTTCTTGTCTTCGTCAAACCCAGGCGCTACAGCTACAACACCGAAATTAAACAGTGCAGTTTCAACTGTTATCGCCGGCGCCGACAACTCAAGATTTAACATGACCGGATCTGTAGGCCTTGAAGACGGAAATGAAAACTTTAAATTGCTTTTAGTAGGTCACAAAGGTCTTAACTTTAAACAAAACCTTACAGCGTCATTCAATCCAAATGCAACGAACTACTTTGGAAAAGTTTTTAACAAAGATCCCTTGGCGGTTCAACAGCATGGGTATTTCTTATACACTCACTATGATATCTACCCGCAGTACGCAGTAGTGACGGGATCGGGCATCATCAGCATCTACGCGGATGGCAAAGGTTCCGGGCCTGGAGAATGTGCATTTATAACTACGGGTTCACAGGCAAGAAATGCAGGAGCTGCAGATGCTCCAAATTATGAAAACTTTGAGGATCGATACCGAGCCGCCCGAACCCCGTTTATCGTATCACAGAAGTTCGGTGGTTCATCCCAGAACTTGTTCAGAATTCATATGCTTTCTGATGGTGTCGTAAAAGGCAAAGGTTCAGACCCCGCCGGCTCTAACACTAAGTACAAGGTCTCTATTGAAAATGTCGGTAAGTCATCTGATCCTCTTGATAAGTACGGATCTTTCGACTTGACAGTTAGAGATTACTACGACACAGACGACCAACAATTTGTCTACGAGGCTTATAGAGGTCTTAACCTTGATCCTTCATCACCCAACTATGTGGCAAGAAGAATCGGAGATTTGTACACCTTCTTTGACTTCGATAGAGCTTTAGGATCCCAGAAAGTTGTTGTTGAAGGGAAATATCCCAACATCTCTAATAGAATTAGAGTTGAAATGAACAGCTTAGTTGAAGACGGCGGCGTTGACAAAGAATCCGTCCCATTTGGATTTAGAGGACTAGATCACATAATAACGTCAGGTTCAAATGCTCTTGCAACATCTGGTAGTGCTAGTAATGACAGAATGCTTGCTAACGGTCTTAATTTGAGAACCGTCTTTAATAGTGCAAATCAGCCCCCAGTACCATTTAGAGAAAATATTGCGCTAGGACTTTCTCCTAAGAAAGTACCAAATAAAGCACTTTATTGGGGAGTCCAGTTCCAGAAAAAGCAGCTTCTTAACGAGCCTAACAAGAGCACTGCAAGCGATCCTACTATTGCAAGCTTTACTAAGTTCTTCCCTGACCAAGCCGTTAGCAACTTAAACTTTTCAACTGGATCTAATGCAGGCCAATCTGATGAGAACGGATACGTTCTAGACTGCGACAGGTTCAACAACAATGGCTTCTCAATGGAAAATGTTAGAGTGGGAACAGGATCCGATGGTTTTGCTATCTCTACCGACACTGCTCTTATTAATAGTTGGTCGTATGTTCGCGGAGGAAATATCGCAGCGAACGAGAATCAAAAGACCAGAGCACTAAAAGTCTCAGACACAGAGAGACCCGCCATTCGACGCTTAGTTAAGTTTACAATGCCTTTCCAGGCCGGCTATGACGGCGTAAACATTCTGAATGTTGATACAATAGCCCTTAATAATAATGCTGTTATCGGTGAAATGAATGATGTATCTAGAGGATCAACAAGCGGCCCCACGGTTGCAGCATATAGAAAAGCTTTAGATATAATGTCTGAAAAGTCAGATGCTGATATTCAACTGCTCGCGGTGCCGGGAATAAGGCATTCCTCGGTGACCGATGAAGCTATTACAACAGTTGAAGAAAGATTTGATGCTCTTTATGTGATGGATATCGAGGAAAGAGATAACCTCAACTCTGTTGTGACAAGTTCTGTCCAGAATGTTAACATCTCTAATACAGTAACCTCTTTCTCTGATAGGGCACTCGACACATCGTTCGCCGCGGCATTTTTCCCAGATATTAACTCAAATGTAACAGTTAAGACGCTTAATAACACTACGAGAACTGTAGAGGCACAACAAGCCACTGTAAGGGTTCCACCCTCAGTTGGAGTATTGGGAGCTCTTTCCTTCAATGACTCAGTGGCTTTCCCTTGGTTCGCGCCCGCAGGTTTCGCTCGAGGAGCTTTAAATGCAGAGTCAACCGCAGTAAGCCTTAACAATACCAACCTGGACGATCTTAACGGCAAGGATATCAACCCAATCATCGCCTTTCCGGGCAGTTCAGGTCCTGTTATTTTCGGACAAAGAACGCTCCAGGCTGCAGCTTCTGCACTTGATAGAATTAATGTTCGTAGACTTCTGATTGACGTTAGAAGAGCAGTTAAGCAAGTCGCCGAACAACTTATCTTTGAACCTAATAGAGAATCTACGCTGCAAAGATTTAGTGCTCTGGTAAACCCGATACTTCAAAGAGTACAGGAAAATCAAGGTCTTGATCGATTCAAGGTTATCATTGATTCTTCTACAACAACTCAAGTTGATATTGAAAACAATACAGTTCGAGGCAAGATCTTCTTGCAACCGACAAGAACTGCTGAGTTTATATCTCTCGATTTTGTTGTTACTAATGCAGGTGTTGAGGGTCTATAGGGATGACGTTTTTGAGAGTGATGCATACTTATAAGATGTTACGATAGGAGATTGTGATGGCTGAGACCCTTTCTGTTGCTGAAATGCTTCCAAATAAGTTTGAACCGAAACGCCAGTTTCGATGGGTCTTTGCAATCGAAGGCATAGACGCATTTTTAATGAAGACCGCGTCGCGCCCCACGATTAGCACAAATGAAGTGGAAATGCCCTTCATTAATCACACCCGCTATCTTGCAGGTCGCACAACATTTGGAACAATCGGTGTATCGTTATACGATCCTATCGCACCCTCAGGCGCGCAACAAGTGATGGAGTGGGTGAGAACTCACTTTGAATCAGTTTCTGGACGTGCTGGATACGCTGACTTTTACAAGAGAGACTGCCAGATCAAGTTGCTTGATCCCATTGGTACAGTTGTTGAACTCTGGGATGTCAAGGGAGCGTTTATTACAGAAGCGGGCTATGGCGATCTAAGTTATGACTCGAACGATGCTTCAGAAATTTCTCTGACACTTCGCTTTGATAACTGCGTCCTCCAATACTAATAACTTCACTTCATAAGATTTAACTCCCTTTAAATATAAGGTATTGTATTAAGGCTATGTAAGCCTTTGACAGGGAGACTATATGTCGAGAAATCAGATTTTTACCGAAGCAGGTGATGCGGGTATACCGCATCAAACCCGCGAACAAGCCCAGCAAGAATTAGGCTTTGATATACCTGTTGAGCAGGTTCCGTTGCCCTCTCTAGGCAAAGTTTATCCTAAGGACCATCCGCTTCATATGAAGGAGTCCATCCAGATTCGTGCCATGACAGCAAGGGAAGAAGACATTCTTACATCCCGTGCCCTTATCAAGACAGGTGAAGTTGTCAGTGCATTGATTAAATCATGTATGATCGATAAGTCTGTAAACCCATCAGAGCTTCTAGCTGGTGATAGAAATGCTATTTTGACCGGAATTCGAGTAACTGGATACGGAGCAGATTACAATGCTGATGTGACATGTCCTGTTTGCAACACGAGGCAAAAGAAAACCAGTAATCTGACTGACCTCCCGCTCAGAATGTTAGCGATTGATCCCGTTGAGCAAGGAGTAAATGCTTTTAACTTAACTCTGCCAGTTTCTGGCAAAAGAGCAACAGTTCGTTTTGTAACAGGTGCTGATGAAGAAGAAGCCATCATTATAAATGAGAGAAAAAAGAAGCACGGAATGCAGGTCGATAACTTAGTGACTGACAGGCTCTTTCGATCCATCGTCTCCATTGATGGAAATAATGACAGAAGTAAAGTTAGGCAGTTTATTAACAACATGCCCGCCAGAGACTCCCTTACAGTAAGAAAATTCCTGGACCAGAATGAGCCGGGAATTGAGCAAAATTTAGCTTTCGAATGTGACATGTGCGGTCACGAGGAGGAAATGCCCCTGCCCATGGGGGCAAACTTTTTTTGGCCTGACTCCTGAAGATCGGGAAAACTTTCTTGAGCAGACATTTCTATTAATGTATTACGGAGGATTTACTTACTCCGAGAGCTATAAGCTACCCGTTCGATATCGAATATGGTTTATTGACAGGATTACAAAAGAGTTTAAGCGTAGTGCTGAATCCGGCAAGAGCACATCCAGGGCTTCACATCACAACACGGCTTCTGATCGAGTGATGCAAGGTAATTCTAGAATAAACGGACCTTCTCGCACAAGAAGATTCACATAGTGCATATTTAGTTATACCGATTACACCACCCGGATTTTAACTGCATGGCTACACCCGAAGAAATAGAGTTAACTAAACAACTCAAAGAAGCTCAGTTAGAGCTTGAGACTGCACTTCTTCGTGCGGAAGCTGCGTCCAGAAAGAAAGGTGTCACTGACAAAGAGCTCTTAAGAAATCATAAAAAAATTCAAAGGGCACAAGTTACCTACAATAAGACTCTGTACGCTTACAATGCGCAAGTTAAGAAAACCAACAAGGCCACTAAGGAACAAACAGCAGTAACTCAAAAAGCTACAACAGAGCTTGGTGTACTGAGCAAGATGGCCGGCATCGCCTCAAAAGGAATGGGGCAGTTATCAAACAATGCTGATAAATTCATTGCGGCAGGGATTGGAATTTTTGCAGTAGCTAAAACTTTTAAAAAAGTGGGCAACCACTACGACAAGTACATTAAGCCCATGGACGAAATTAACCTTTCCCTGTCCAAGACTTTCGGAGAGGTAAGAACAGCAGCTCATGGCTTTGCTGATCAAGCAGGCGGAGGCACAGCAAAAGCATCAGACGATCTAAGAAGAGAAATCTTAGGGCTTCGATTCGGCCTAAGAGAGACCAGAGATGCAGCAGGCGAAGCCCTGACACCCTTGAGATTCTTGCAGCCTGGCATGGCCGGAGTCCAGGAAGCTGCCAAACGCACGGCTGCAACTACTGTAGTTTTGGCAGAAAAACTTGATGCGCTCACGAAGCCCTTTGGAGAGTCATCCCGAAGCGTCCTCATCTTCCAGGAGATTCTTAGCGCGACTGATGCTGATGTAGGTGTCTTTGCAGATCGCTCGATCGCTATGGGGACAACTGTAGAAGCACAGATGGCTGCAGCAGCTTCAGCTACTAAAAAGATGGGCAAAGCTTTTAACGTAAACCAGAAGGTACTTTCAAAAGCTGTAAACACTCTTAGGAAAGACTTTCAGGGATTTGCAACTTTTTCAGAAGCTCAATTAGCCAAGGTCGCTGCTACAGCTACTAAGCTAGGGGTCTCTCTTGAGGGGATCACGAAGCTTAACATGTTTGATAACTTTGATCAAACTGCTGAGAAAGCTGCAATGCTAGGTCAAGCGTTCGGCATAAACGTTGATGCCTTCGATCTTTTTGCAGAGCAGGATCCGGCGGAGCGCCTTAGAATGTTGCAGGAGGCTGCTACCGACGCCGGCGTTGATGTTACTCAGCTCGGACGTGTTGGCCTTAACTATTTCTCTGACTTAACAGGAGGGATGAACCCGCAAGATGTCTTGAAGGCATTCTCTCCCGGTAACATTGGTCGATTTGAAGAGGGCATTACTTCTGCAGCTGGTGCACCGGCCGCCACGATGGAGCAACAACAGGCACAGCTTGTTGAGCTAAACACACGACTTACATCAAACGCTGACAAGTTCTTTAGTAACTTTTCTGACCTGATACCCCAGGCGGTCTCTGACTTTAAGACTAAAACTGGCGCGATTTTAGATGCAGCTCTCGCAGGTGGAGATAGATTTAGAAGAGGTGAACAGCTCTCGGGTCGAGCCGCAGGCATCGCAGGACAGGCAGGTGCTGCCCTTGGTAGCGAAGGTGCTAACGCCGCGATGATGAATTTCTTCGAGGACTCTCTTGACTTCATGGAGACAACTTTTGCAAATACCGAAGAAATCGTAGCTCAAATACCGGGGGTTCTTAATACAACCAGCTTACTACTCAAAGAGCAAGAAAAGCTCATGGGGCAGCTTAACCTGAACTCTCAGGGAGTTCTCCAGCTCAATAAGGAGCAAGAAAAAGCGCTACAAGATCTCGTTGCTAAGCAAGATGCTGTAACCGTTCAACTCAGTGAGTCAGCCGCAAAAACACTGGAAAATCAAGGGCAGGCTTTTCAGAAATACCTCCACACATCTCTAGATAAAGTCCTTGGCTACGTCGATACCGGTGCAGGATCTAACTTACAAGACAAAGCGAGGCGCGCCATTGGGCCTCCCCCTGGGAAGGACATCGCGATGGTCCGGGATGCTGCAGTCTCCCCTATGACCATTGTGACACCCACGGGTATGATCAAGCCCGCTAGCAACGATGAAGCGTTGATCGGTCAACCTGGCGGCATGATAGCCAAAACTATGGAAGCTTCCCGTGAAGCGATGGCCGCAGCCCGAACAATTGTTGCTAGAATACCGATGACAACAGCGGGCAACCAACTCACCGCGGCAGGTACTGCCTCTAATGGTGACTTAACTGTCAACCTTGACGTATCTCTGCCCGTTAACTTAGGCGATCCAACGGTGCAGGGTGTACTTGCGAAGGCAACCCTCTCCGGACAAGTTAATCCTGGGGGAGCCACCTTGCGACAAATCCTCGAGCGCCCAGCAACAGGGGCCAGAGATTTCAATACTGCCTAGTAGGAGGAAAACTTGGCAACATTTATTCCAAAGAATCCAAAAGATGTGCCTCACGCTAAATTGCTGCAGCACACCAAGAACGATCCAGTTTTCAAAATGCTGATGTCCAATCTGTCTGAAGAGGGACAAAAGAGAGTCGAAGAAAGGCTTTCATCATATTTAGCTACGTTAACGTCTGGCGTGACCGCTGACTTAGCAGCTAAACAAGTAGAGAAGAAGGATGACTGACGATCCCACAAAAAAAGTAATCATTCCTGAGGACAAGAGCGGCGACGGAAAGCTCATGAATGAGTTTACCGACTATCGCGCTGACTACGGTGCTCTGCCTGGAAATAGAGCCTCCGGTCAGGATGACATACCTTTTCAACCTCAGCCTACTGTTAATAACGTGACACCTGTGTCCCTGAGGAGTGCCCGACAGCGCGCCGGCCAGGATTCACTATTGAACAAGAACCAGGTCGGAGCCTCTGACACCCTAACATCTGACAAGCAGTATCTCTCGGATGTTGATAAGCCGGCAACCATTGATCGAACTTCTCAAACATTTACTCTTGGGCAATTTATTAAGAAGGGCGCCGCCGGTCGACGAGCACCACTCTCAGACGAGCAGATCGGTGACATTGTTCGCCGCCCAGGTGATGTCCTGCTCAGGGAAGTGGATCCTGTAGATCAAGGTCCCTTTGAGTCACCGCACGGCAGGTCTTTAAAGGGTAACTCACCTGCTCTGGGTGATTCTGAGACTGTTCCAGGGTCTGGCCCTTTAGTGCAACGTACTGTTTCTGCTGTTTTATCACAGAATCGATTCTCGTCAATCTCAGAGGCCACCGTCTATGCTGCGACTGGTGATAACCCTGACGAGGCAACATTCACCTCCCTTCAGGACTATGTCGGAGCTAATGGGGTGGGACAAGGCGACACCCCTCTTAAGCTAGAGGATCTCAAGGGTGTCGCTATGGACGTGATCAATGTGGCTATGGGTATCAAGCCTGGATCAAATACCAACGAAGATGTTGAGTACGGGCAAGCTAAGGTGATAGCAACTGATATCCGTGCCAGAAATGCTGCACAAATACCGGGACAGTCCGTACCAGGAATCACAAGTCTCAAAGCCTCCTCAGGTCAGTTCAGCGAGCCAGGACTAGGAGAAGTAACTTCTTACGGCCAGCTAAATTCACCCGACCAGGTATTTGATGGCCTAGCTCCCATTGAGATGATAGCCCTGGCTTTTGGAGTTTTAACTGCAACTGCGGGCTATCTATCGTTATCTAGCTTTATTATAGGAATAGGCGGCGCAGTCCTGGGATCGAAGTCCGCACCAGGAACTCGTCCTTACAGTCTAGGCAGTTTTCAAAAGACCAACCAATTTACAAGAGTTCTTTCCGCGGCAATTTCCCGAGAAGATTTTGGCTTAATCTATACAAAAGCTCCGCTCGCTCAAGCACTTCAGCAGGGAATCCTTTCACTTTTCGGCCTCGGCGGCGCAAACTTTACTTCAGCCGGAGCAGCAGCTCAAGCCGCGCTGGATGTTGCAAAAGCTGCAGCCAATATTACACGATCTCCAGGTTTTTATGTTGTCTTTGGAAGAGCAGTACTTAGAGACGTTGAAGACTTAATCAATCGAGTGTCAGGTGTGACTGAAGCTCCTCCTGGCATCCAAGGTGCCTTGACTTTTATTGAAGCTCTAAAAACCTCAAAGGTTGTGGGTGGAATAAATGCGCTCGCAGCTGTAGGTGATTCCATTATTACTGGAGATGCCTCACCCTTCGACCTAGATAATCTGAAAGAAGCGCCTCACAAGAGCAGAAAAGGTACAGGTTCAGGCGAATCCGCAACAGATCTTAGGCTGGCATGGAGAAATTCCGGAACTACAAGTCTTCTTAGGTTGAGCCCGGCAACCGTTTTTGCACAGCAAGCTTTAGGCGGTAGAGAGGGAAAGACTCTTGGTCTTGGGTCGATGGCAAGCATGGAAAATGCACACCTGCGATCATCAAAAATTTCTAGTGCTGAAGCCGCACAAATTGAAAATCTTTTAGACTCTGAGTACGTTCCTTTTTATTTTAAAGACCTGCGTACTAATGAAATTGTGTCGTTTCATGCGTTTATCTCCAACCTAACAGATGATTTCAATGCAAATTATAATCAGGTTCGTGCAATCGGGCGCGCAGACCCGGTCCAGATTTACGGAAGCACAAAAAGGTCCATATCTTTTGATTTCTTTGTAGCTGCTACATCAAAAGAAGATTTTGATCAAATGTGGTACAAGGTAAATAAGTTAGTGTCCCTGTTGTATCCGCAATACACTAGGGGCCGGCGAGTCGAAGGTGCTGCATCTTCTAATACGGGTTTAAGAGAGGGCTTTACAATGCCCTTTAGTCAAGTCCAATCGGCATCACCTATGATTCGTTTAAGAATAGGGGACGTAATCAGGTCTAACTACAGTAAGCTTAATTTATCTAGATTATTCGGTCTGGGAACTGAGAGCTTTATTCCAGATGCCAAAAAGCTGGATAAGCTGTCAGAATCAGAATTTCAAGAATTTTTTAATAAGCTGTCTGATTTTTCCCAGAAAACTGCTAATGAAGTAAGCGACATAATTGACAAGGTAAAGAACCCGGCTCAAGGAGCCTTCGGAGTATCCACATCCGGAGGTCTATCTGCCGGTGATGTCGTCAGAGTGTCATATCCAAGCACCCAATATCTTGACATAAATGATACTGGATTAGCTTCGGTAGGAAAAGGTCTGGCAGGCGGCATCGGCGGCCTAATTCTGCCCCCTGATAGATTTTACCTCCCCTTCAAGGATGTTTTTGCAAAAGTTGTGAGCAGGAAAGGTACTGCAGACGGAGTGAGAGCCGCATTGGGCGGAGGCGGATCAGCGGCCCCTACTTACAGCGTTTCTTTGCACGCTTCTCTACAGGATGCGCTAAATGGCAAAGGCAAAAAGCTAAAAAGAGCAGAAAAATCCAACTACATTTTGAGCCATAATGACGCAGTAATTATTCCCCAAGGGATTGGCAGGGTGAAAAATCGCTTGAACAAATTGAGAGAGGATCTTATGAAAAACACGTTTGGACAAGCATCCCTAATGGAATATGAAAAATCATCTGCATCATTTTTTGATGCACGCAACAACGCGGTGGTTCGATCTTTTGAGGAGTCCGGCGGCAAAGGCCTTGCGGGATTTATCTCAAGAATGAGCTTTAACTGGATCAATAATTCGACAGTGTGGGAAACATCATTTGGTTCTCGCGCACCAAAGATTTGTGAAATTAGAATGTCATTTGATCCTATTCACGACATCGCACCCGGATTGGATAGTGATGGATTTAATAGAGCTCCGGTATATCAAGTGGGTGATGTGGTCCAAAATGTTGCAGGCGTGGAGCCAACATCAAACACTATGAATATTGCGGACGCACAAGGTCGCAAGCCGATATCACCGGGATCAGATTTAGTTGTGGATCGCAATGATACCCGACTCATTGATGAAAGCATCCAGGCCAAGACCAGGAAGTAAGGAGTAGAAGTTGTCATTTAGCAGGTACGCTCGAGATTCAATTATTAGAAACGGACGCGCGTTCGGTACTGCAACTTCTGTAAATTTAATTAGACAGGCCGTTCGATCAGGAAATCTTGCTGTTGAAGTCCGAGTATTTAAGCAGGCGGAGAGACTTGATATTCTTGCAGGCCAGGAGTACGGTGATGCCTCTCTCTGGTGGGTCATAGCTGCAGCCAGCGATGTAGGCTGGGGATTGCAAGTTCCGCCAGGAACTAGGGTCGTAATACCCGTAGACATAGATCAGGTTGCCGAGCTTGTTGTATGAAGATCGGAAAATCTAAATTTTTGGCCCTCAAGTCGTCCGCTGACCAGATCCGGCAATCCACGGGCTATGGCGGTTTGCAAAAAATTCTAAGCTCCAAGTCGAGAACTGAAAGCCGACAAGGTTTGTCGAATTATAAGGCCATTCAAGACGCCGCGATGAGACAATTTGTCGATATCATGGTGGAGGATACTGATGGCGCTTTCTTCGGTAATGAGATGGCTGCAAAAATCCAGGATCTAGGTTCAGGAGCTGACAATACGCAAGGAGCTGAAAACGCAAGCATCTTAGCAAAATTCAACAACAATATCGATCTTTTCTTGGATAAGCACAAAAGCGTGGAGGGTAATATTGGATCTAAAAAGGGCTGTAAGACGTCAAATTTTGTGTCTTCTACTGTAATAGCTGAATCTAGCAATAATAGTTCCAACAAGCCCACCCAGGGAGACGAAGCCCCGAAAGGTCGATCAAAGACAGATCCTTCACTTGTCCTAGTAAACGCAAATCACTTAGATTTTTCACCTACAACTGCACTAACGGCAGAAATTGAAATTTTCGCTAATGCTATTCCTACACACGAATTTTCTCGATGTGTACCTTTTCTAGACGTTCAATTTCAAACTGCTACAACGTCAGTAAAAGACGACAAGCCCAATAGTTTAAGCCTCGCAAAGATGATACTAGGGCCAGTATCTGTTAAGGGTAAAGCAACAAATAACCTCCTGGTGTCTGCTCAGCCAGAAGGGACACCTGTCGATGTAAAAACTTCAACTTTTGGCATGGAGCTTTTTACTTCGCCCCAGACTTTAACTCCTCTTAATCGCGAACAACGAACTGTTCCTTTGCTTGATCCCTTCAAGCCTCTAATGTCTATTGAGAGTGTTGATATCTCAATCGTTCCTGCAGCAGGATTAATTGAAAAGAAGACCGCACGCATGCAACTGACCCTCCACGACAGGTCTCGGCTTCACGAAATTGCCGAGCTTATTCGACCTGAAAACTACGGAACTAACGAGCTTCTTCTTGAGTGGGGCTGGTCACACCCAGATAACTCTGGTAACAATGCGTATGGCACTTTCTTAAACGCCATGAGAGTAAAAGAGAAATTCTCAGTCTATAACAGCACGTTTAGCCTTGAAGGTGATGGACAAGTTAGAATAACTCTAGATCTCTTTGCACAGGGTTCTTCCGATCTTTTGTTGGTTTCTATACTCGACAACGAAACGCTAAAAGAGGAGGGAAAAGCGATCGAGAAATTATCAAAGCAAATTAGAGACACTATTGGTGAGACAGAAAAAGTCCTTAAGAGAAAAATGATAAAGCCTGTACAAATATTGTCAGGTCATCTCGCAAGCAATACTACGATATTTGCGGAGGATTTAAACGCGCTTCAAAAGCAGCTCAATGCCAAGACGCAAAAATTAAAAGGTAAAGAATCTACTGCAGTAGCTGAAATACAAAAATCTCTGGCAAAGATAGCAGAGAGAAAAAATGCATTTACAACCGTTAAGAGTGAAATTCTTGATGAGATCTTAAAGAAGATGATGTCGACTGTGGATCCCTTTCACCCTAACATACGATCTTTTCTTGACGCCGGAACCGGAAAAGAAAAGTCAAAAATTTCTAGATATATTTCGGTAGGAAAATTATTTGGCCAATTTGTAGGCCGGCCCTTGCTCGCGACAGATAAGTACGCGGAAGTTCAAATGTTTTTCTATGGGTTTAGTACACAGTCAGGTAGAAATGGCGCACTTGCTCCTTACACAGTGGGAGAATTTTTAATTAACAAAGACGAATTTCGCAGCGCTTTGAATCACTTGATCAACTCAACTCGAGAATCACAAATCCCAATTCAGACATTTATCAACTACATTATCAATACATTTATCAAGTATCCTGATTCTGTTCTTACCAATGTCAAAGCCAAGGGTTTTATCAATAACAAGCTAAACGAGCGAGGGGCTAGGCCTGCACCTGATGTGAAGCTCCAGAGAAACAAAAAGGGTAATTTGACTAAGGCAGCTCAAGAAAAACTAGATAAGCACCGCGAATTTATGTCGACTTTTCGAGCACCGAATGTAAGTGTAAAGTTTGAAGCTGTGCCTGTTTCACCCAATTCTGAGTACGCTAAGCATTTTGACACAGATCAAAAAACAATATTAAAAGTTCACGTTTTTGACATGAACGGCGGTCGCTCTGATGCATTTACTCAAATTGTTGGTGCTTCGAGTAATAATTTTGAAACAGTAAAAGACATTAGTAATAGTTTAAGAAAAGCTCGAACTTCTAAAGGAAAGCCCCAGAGTGATAGCTTAAAAGCCCACAGTGAGCAGCTTAAGTCTCTAATCCACCAGTTTGAAGAAGCAAATCCCGCCTTTGTCAAAAAGATAAACTCCGCTGGTGCGGACGAGTATAGAATCAACGTGTCTTTTCATGAGCTTAAAAGAATTCTTGCGCAAAATTATCCAACTCTTGTGTACGGTTCAGAGGGCTCCGTAATGACTGCAGCACAATTTGGATCCATTCAAGATCAGGGATTCAAGAACTTGCAACTTTATCGCTACGGTAGAAATCCTGATCGAAGCCCGGCAGGAACAGCTGATAATGGCCTTCCTATAAAGATTCAACCTACAAATGCTTCGATCACTATGCTAGGGTGTCCGCTATTGAGATATTCGCAGCACTATTTTGTTGATTTTGGAACGGGAACCTCAGCGGATGACATGTATTACGCAAAAACAGTTTCACACTCCATTCGCCCAGGAAGCTTTACCACAAGCGTCCAGCTTAGTACGAGAGATGCTGATGGTAAGTTTGAGAGCACATTAAGCTTGCTAAACAAGGCAAGTCAATTTATAGAAGATGCTAAGCCGGACTCATCCGATAGCTAGCTTTTGTAAAAATCTTTAGATTGTCCTATAATCTTGTGTGAAAGTTTGCATCCATAAAAACTTGCTAGGAACAGAAAAGCACCTCCAGACTGACTTTAAAGAAAAGTCAGCATGGGTAGATTCAGTTTCTCAAAATTGTCTTTGCTTTGGATTTGATAAGTCCGATGTCTTGAGCGTGATTTCAAAGCTATCTGGGATAGAAATACCTGCTGCTCCTGACGAAAAGTTTTCAAAACCCTTTAGAGGCTCTCATGTTAAAAATATACTTTGGTCTGAGGCGATACCCAAGCCTTTGTATAAAAAGTATTTCCAGAGTATCCAGGATGCTATTAGCGAAAACCTAAAGTCCGATCAATACGAATACTTTAGAAATAGGATTAGCGGCCAACAGAAGTTAATCTCGTCATTGCAACCAGCTTATATCGATGAGCAAATCTTTGCTCGAAGGTATGCAGATCCTGCTACTGTCAATAAATCTGTCTTGGCGTCCTTTTCACCCATGAAGGGAGTGACTAGGAAAGTAGGCTACAATCTTACTGGCACCAACACAGGGCGACTCACGATATCAGAGGGCCCACAGATCCTCACGCTCAAGGCAGAGATGAGAGATATCTTGACCTCACGATATGAGGGCGGCAAGATTATGCAGTTTGATTATGTCAGCCTGGAACCTCGCGTTGCGCTCATTCTATCTGGGCAGGATCCTGTAAAAGATATCTACACTGACCTCTGTGCCAAAGTTCTGGATAGCCAGCACGGAAGGCAAACAGCAAAACTTCTGACCATCGCTACCCTGTATGGAATGGGTGTTCGACGAGTTAAGGAGCTGATAGGTGTGAGCAAGCACACGGCATTAGATGTTCTCAAGAAGCTGGAGATCTTCTTCGGGGTGGGTGAGGTAAAAGCTCACTTGGAGGAGGAAGCAAAGTCTGGTTTTATCAAG
>Ga0080013_1001398_pt1 | contig 32219 bp, 46 predicted proteins | sample ETNvirenome_6_85_FD_69236 | JGI IMG/M metagenome (GOLD analysis project Ga0080013, IMG submission 69236) | Marine viral communities from the Pacific Ocean - ETNP_6_85 (SPADES assembly) (version 2) | ecosystem: Environmental > Aquatic > Marine > Oceanic | place: Pacific Ocean | collected 2013-06-19
AAGCTGGAATTAATGTCAGAAGATTCATTGAGGTTTCCCCCGTTGGTGATATTTAGTATGCCAGACAGAGGGGAGACAAGTGTTTACACAAAGAAAAACATCTAAGACCAATCAACAACAGCGCCTCTTAATTGATGAAAGCGTAATTTCGGATTCCGCTTTACGCGAGATTTTTTTGAAGTGCGTGCGGGATGAGGACAAGCTCGATTTTTGTTTGGTCGAAAATTCTGTGTCTTATCTTATAACTGAAGAAATTGATGAGGCCGACATCGATAAAGTAAAGGCTGCAGTTACTCTCGCCAAAGAACGCGTACAGAAAATTAAGAATTATGTTGCTGGATTTAAATCTGATGACGCAAAACAAAAATTAGACGGTTTAAACAAGGTGGCTGACGCTCTTAACGCTGCGCTCGATGAAGCTGAAAAGCAAATCGCAAATGCGAGTCTCGAGACAGGGGCAATATCGTCATTTTTTGGTACCAGTTTCACGCTGCCCCAAATAATTCAGGGGGCAATAGCTCTTCAGACCAAGGCAGAGGATCTTTACTCCGGTCTTGCAAAGGCGATCCGAAATATTACTAAGAATATAGCGCCTCTCGTCAATGACGAGGACAAGGACAAACCGCTGTCCTCCATCGCCGGTACAGGAAGGGTTCCCGACTTGAATAAAATGAAAGATGGGTTCGAAAGTGCTGTAAAAGCGGCGCTCAAACAGGGTTTCTTTCAAAAGGTCAAGGGATTTTTCAGCAAATCGCGTTCCGGTGCTGAGAAAAAATTGATGGACAAGTTCGATAAAATGGTGGACATGGACGAAGTCATGGAGAGCCTAGTAAACGGACTTCTTGACGTAACAGTGACAGATCTTGAAAATCAACCGCCCAAACCCGAAAAACGTCCTGATCTTGGCGAACAGGCAAGGGAATCTGAGGAAGTGCAGAGTGAAGCAGGCGCCGCCGAAGGAGAACCAGACGCAGGAGCTGAAGCCCCAGGAGCTGAAGCCCCAACAGGTGAGGACGCCGAGCTGGAACCAGCAGATCTGGAAGCCGCAGATGAGGATGCTGACAAATTGGCGGCCGCTCTGGGTACCGGACCAGTATCCAAGAAAGCGCTTACCGCCTTATTGAAGAAGTATCCGGAGGTGGCTGGTAAAGGGAACAAGGCTACATATCAACGGCGTATTTTTCGAAAGGCGGTCAACAAAGCTGCTGGAAAGAAAGTTTTTGAGGAAGCTTTGCTGGCTGGATCTAAAACAGCAAAATCCGACGACAGCGAAATATTTGACAGGTGGAAAGCGCTGGCTGGAATTGGTGTCTGAGATGAGAGAAACAGATATAAAAGACAAGAGAGACAATATTATTATCTCACCCGGGTTGAAGGTCAGGCATAAGAAGTCGCAGTATGAATACACAGTCGACAGTGTTGTGCAGGAGCCCGACGGAAAGATCTATGTGATGTTGAATTCTCCCGAAGAGCCTCGGTTTGAGCCCGAGGGTGAAGAGGGGGTTCTCTCCGACAGAAAACAGTCGAAAGTTCTTTATGAGGCCGAGCCCATTGAAGACGTTGGATCGATGTACTACGTTCCTGATGCTGATGAGGACCTCCGACAGGACGATCTTCTGGCTGTCCCAGCGGACGAATTTGAAAAGGAGTACGAGGTAAAATGAAGAGCGATCTTGAGAACGAAGTGATGCAAGCGATCGACGAAGTTCTACCGAGGAAGAAGCCTCTGAGGGAAGCCTATGTGGTTGAGCCTCGTAAGTTTTCTCTCAGCACAGAGAAGCTGAGTGAGAAAGCCAAGCGGGCAAGAATTGGCCTCTTTGAGCAGACGGTCGCGACACTGAATAAAGTGAGTGCCGAACTGGACGGTGCAATTCTGGACGATGCAGACAATAACATCAGCAGCAGGTTTAGAAATCTGAAGATTGCAGAATCGTTCGCGATAAACGACTCGTTCTTGCAGGGTCAGTTCCTGGACAACATCAGCGATCTTAACAGCCAGATCACAATGGACATGCTGTGCTACATGCGTTTGGCTAGAGACTTTGGTAATTTCGACGCGTGGCAGAAGAACTTTATCGCTTGTGCCAAGAGCTCCCGGGATGGATACGCTGTCACTGCTTACAACATCTATCTGCAGAGGTACATCAATTTTGTGGTCGATACCGCTGACGCTGGTGTGCCCTTTTCCTCCATTCCGGTGATCGTCTTGGACGTTTCGGAGGGATGCTATTATCGAGATTACCTCGACAATATCGAGCTGTACGTCGTGAACATGATGCGTGAGTTCAACTGGGAGATCATTGATGATCGTTTCAAGCAGTGTGAAAAGATTGCAAGGGTGACACGATGAGAAATAAAAAAACTTCTCCAGGGCTCCTGTTAAAGGAAACTGCGTACAAGCTTCTCTTCGAGCAGGAAGAGGACGAAGCTGACCTGTTCGGCGACGAAGAGGAGGAAGAGGTCGGTGATGAGCCTGCGCCCGCTGAGGGCGAAGAAGCTGCTGCCGAGGAGGATACCGCTGAGGAAGAGGAAGAGGAAGTCGAGGTTTCACCCGAGGAGGAGTACGAGCTGACCGACTCGATCGACAGCGAGCTCGAGGCTCTTCTGGTTGATTTCGAGGCTGATGCGAGAAAATCCGCCGCTGTGAACAAGGAAACAGTTGAGGAGTCGCGACACTTCTTGTTTGAGACCTCGGCCGATGATATAGATCTCAGAGATTTTGCCGCAAATGTTGCAAGGTTGGTCAAGAACTACCAGAATCTCATCGATTGGGAGAAAGTCATCCTTAACAAGGTGGAAATGTTTGTCAACAATCACTACGGTGAGGAGACAGTCAACGCGCTCTTCGACACGCTTGATCAAGAGTACGGTATTGAAAGAGAAACGCGCGAAACAGAAGAAATCGTCGACGCGCCAATCGCGGTCGGTGCAAGAGGCGAAGGCGGCGTCGGTTAGGGTCAGGGCGCTGCTTAACGCAAACCGAAAGAAGTCGGTTCACATCTCTCTCTTCGCTAAAACTCACATGGGTTTTAAAAAGGAACTGGTTGGCAGGGGCCTGTCGATGCAGGAGACCTTCGAGTATTTTGCATCTTTGGTGGTGGACGGTTTCTCGGGGGCAACAAAGATGCTTGATGATCTCGAGCGACAAAAAAGAGTGCACGCGGTGGAAAAGTTGGAAGAAAAGTACACTGAGAACCTGTACGACGCAATTGGATTCGATAATCCGTTCGAGGAGGACAAGTGAGCTGGTTTCAAAAAGCTAAGGGCTGGATTGTCAAGTACTGGCAGCTCTGTGTGGCTGGTGTTGTGTTGGTCTTTTTTGTGGTTAAAAATTGGTTCGGCAATAGGCAGCAGCAGAGCGTGCTGAAGAACGAGATCGATGCACGAGACAAAATTGACAAGATTGAGAAGGATCACGATAAGAGGGTCATCGAGGCCACGAACAAGGCCGACAAGGACCACGACGAAAGAGTGGAAAAAATCATGAACGACGAGATCAAAAACCTGGGCAGGGTCGAAAAGAATGCAAAAGATCGAGAAAAGGAAAACAACGACTCGTCTGGGGACGACCTCGCCAAGAGGCTTGCCGACTCCTTCGATGCCGAGCTTGTGGAGAAGAAGGATGAGTAGAAAAATTGTGTCGGTTCTTTGCGCGGTGATAATGATATCAGCAACCCTGACGCCGGCGTCTGTTTGTTTTGCGGATCCGGGAGACAAGATTACTGCACTCAAGAAAGGAGATCAAGCTCCCTTTGACGGAATTCTAATGAGCCACTCTCTTGCTGCTAGGATTGAGGCGGAAAAATCGACGAATCTCGACGCTAAAAGGTGTGCCATCAGAAACAAGGCTGCTGTAGCGCTCTGCGAGAGTAATGCAAAGAAATATCTTGACATACAGACAGCACGCTATAAAGCGCTGCAAGAGAAGAATACGCAGATTTTGAAGGTAAAACAGGATCAGATTGATTTCCTGCGCAAGAATTATCTTCCTGCGCCGTGGTACAAGGAGCCGATCTTTTGGGCGGGTGTCGGCACCGTCCTGGGTGTGGGTCTCACTGTTGGCGCGGCACACGTGGTTAAATCGGTGAGATAGATATATTTAGTGGTATGCGAACTGTGAGACAAAAAACTGTGCTGGTTGAGAGTTCAGCGGGTGGGCATACTGATGTTGCGGCCGGTATTTATGATCGACCTGGCCCGGGAAATCCGGAAACAGCTGAGAGATTTTACGATACTCACGGAAGTTTTCCCATAGTCCCTGCGGAGATGGTGGCCACACAACTGGCGACCGAGCGTCCCGCAATAGATGATCCTGATTTTATTCCGGGAACCACACAAAGTCTTGCTTTAGCGGTGGGGGAACTGGCTAAGACAGTGCCGCACAGTCAGGTGGAAAAATTCTACCGCAGAGTGCAAGATCTCGTTGAAAAGATGGCAGCTGAGGGAGAGGATGAAAACATGTCAGAATCAAATCTAAGAAAAAGAGTTGCAGCTATCCTTCGGGAGGCTGTAAACAAGGCGCCCAACTGGACAAAAGACCTTGGAGATGAGAACGGGATACCGTGGTGGGTGCAAAAGGAATTTAATGACGAATTTGAACCAGAGGCAAAAGAGGAAGAAGAGGTTGTAGAACCAGCTCAAGAAGAATACTCCCTAGAAGACATTTCCAAAGAGGCGGGATTTGCTGGACCAAGTGGTGCCAAAAATTTTATCAACAAGCTTGTGACTCGTATCAAGCGATTCACTGACGTTTCCGACGATGAATTCGACGCGATGATCCAGTTTGCTTCGGGTGAGTACATCGACCTCTTGGAGGAATCTGGCCTTATCGACGCTGAAGACGCCCAGTTTATGATGCAGAATACACAGGAGGTGTCGACGCTTCCCTCCTTTAAATATTTTTTGTTTCATGCGTTTGTTCTGCCGGCAGTGAAACAGATCGAGAAAACGTCTAAGAAATCGATCAGAAATATTCTGACTAAGATGGGTGTTCCACGGCGAGTGCAGGACACAGTCATGAACCAATTGATAGGTGAAGTCCCCAGAAACGAGGATTTGATTCGATCGAGACTGCAGGACGAGGTGTCGAAGGGTTCTCTCACAGCACAGAAGGCACAATACATTGGCGACCAGCTTACAACGAATTTTAGCGCGTTCCAGCGTGTAGCGCAGGGAGGCGATAACTTTGCTGAGGTTGCGTTGCAAAAGTACGCTGCGATGAATAAAAACAAGTTATTGAGTATTTTGAGACAGGCAAGCGAGGACCCGGATGTTCAGTCCGCGATGTGAGTTATATGAGAGTTTCGGCCTTAATGAGTGAGTACTTCAGCCCGGCAAATCGCTGTGTTCGAGTGATCAGAGAGGCGCCGGGTCCGGACGTTCCAATTATACCAAAAAAGGAGAAGTGGGAACATCTGGAGGATCCTGAGGCATTGCGTCGTGAGTTTGAATTCTCCTCGTCACAAAATTTGATTTATTTTCTCGAGGACGTGATTCAAATGCAGGAGTCTCTAGATCACCACGGAAAGATTCTTGTTGATCATAATCGAGTGATTGCACAAGTTTCAACACGTACGCTCAACAGGGTTACTGAGCTTGATGTGGAGTGGGCTGCCAAGGTGGATGAGATTTATGAGGACATTAGACGATCAAGGTGAAACGCTCATAATGAGCGACTCAATTGCAGATAGGCTATCACACTGGTCATTTGATGATCAGGAAGATGATCTACACGAAAAGTGTTGTGTGTCGGATGACGATTTTTCAATCAATTTTGACATTGTTGCCTGGCGTGGCAGATACGACGTGACGATCGAAGCTCCGAGCAATACGCTTAAGTCGCTTTTTGATTTGTCTGGAGGTGCTGTCGTGCGACTTTTTGGAAAATCCTTCGCGATAATCGGCACTTCGGCGAAGAGAGAAGAGCAGGGATGGCACGTATGTCTCTACTTGGAGGATATTTAGCAACATGAAAGAAACAAACATTGAATTCAACTTCGACAAATTTGTGCAAGATCTCGAGAAAAGAGAGAAGAAAAAGGTTCAAAGTCAGGAGAACCTGCAGCGTGACGAAGAAATGTGTCAACAAAGAGAATTGCAGAAACGTTATCAGGAGCATGCAGGGAATAGAATTAGGTACAACAAATGAACTACCTCAAGGATCTTGACACTATCATAGAGCAAGCAATCTCTGACACGTTCGCAACGGACGAGAAGGAGCGCCAAGTCATTCAGTCGAAAAAAATTGACAAAGCCAACCTTCGCGCCGCCGACGGCAAAAAGAACGAGGTCGAAGAAGCAGAGGATGAAGAAGGGGAAGATCCACCCGAAGAGGAGACTACGCCGGAAGACGAGGAGGCCGAGAAACTCACGGGAGACCCGGAGAAAGAGCCCCAAAAGAAGGACGAGGAGACACCCGGCACGCAGACATCAAAAAAATTGCGAGACCCGTCGAAGAGAACGCTTAAACAGGCCAAGTTCAAGGACATTGCGAACAACATCAATCTGATGCGTGGCGGAAAATCGATCAAGGATCCGGGGGTCAGAAAGAATCTCAAGGCTTATATCGACAAACTGAACGATAATGCACGGCAGGATGTGCTGGTCTATCTGAACAGTCTGGCACAGGTCCTCGCCGGCGTCAAGACCGGCGCGGAGGCGGAAGAACCGACCGACGTGAAAAAGGCGCCGAAAGCATCCCCAAAAAAGGCACCCACACCGGCAAAATCGGATGTAATTGTGGTCGGAGCCTCCTGATGATTTTCGACTGGAGGGATCTCGATATCAACCTTCTAATAGAGAATCAAAAGGCAGGAAAACATCTCTGCCTCAATGGAAGATATGTTGGCTGTTACACCGATACTTGCAGAAAGGACTTACAGCGAAGAATTGATGACGCGGTTCACTTTCGCAATGCTGAAAACTGTCGCACCGACGCTCGAAGCTACTACAACGGAGTGCTTAGGGTTTTGCGACGAAAAAAGAGAGCAGTTGAACGTGAGATCACCAAGAGGCAGCTGACCGAGGAATCTGGCGGGGTCCCTAGGCTTTCTAAAGTTCGCCGCAGGGTTACATTAGACCAAAGAGTGCTGAAACTTTCTGGGCTGCTCTGAGGTCCAGTGTCAACCCTTCTCTTTTTAGTCTGACACCCTTATCTGTTGAGTAAACACGGTGTGCGATGAATTTGTCTCCCAGCAGGGGTTCGATTCTTTGGCGGATGGCTCGAATATTGGGTGAGCTGTCCTCATATAGGACGACACTTTCGTACCCCTTTTCTGCCACCATTCGTTCCACTTCATCTGCCTTGTCTTCAGGATCGGAGGATCCGATGGCGATGATTTCGATGGGCGGTACGCCAAAGTTTTCGAGTACCTGTTCCACAGGCGCGGCGTTGCCGCGGGCTGTTAGAATTACAACGTCGTCGATGCCGTGTCGAAATACCGCACTGCGAAGAGCTTTGAGAGTTTTCGCTATGGGTTCCGGATTGGGAGGGTAAATTCCAAATTCGGAATAGTCGAATTCGTCTTTCGGTCTGGGCGGATACACCGCGTATTCGTGAGTGTCCAGGTATTTGGATTTCTCTCCAGGATGAGTGACCTTAATGCGCGCCCCGCTGTAAAAGAGCGTGTCATCGAAATCAAATACAACAAGAGTTTTCACACTAGCCTCCTATAATATATTTATTCTGTTGCACAAATATTTATTCTGTTGCACAAAAATAAGAGAGAAAAATGAACACAAAAACACTGAACGAGATTCGATATCTTAACGCAAAACGCAAGTATGAGAGATATCTTCGAGAGATTAGAATTTTGCGTGAACAGCGTTGGGAGCCAAAGGCAGGCATGGCATACGAAATATTTGTCGAACCATTCGAGGATGTCTTCACCGCGCTAAAGCTTACCGCTATGGATATTAGCAATACTACACGCTTGGTACTTCGCTCACTTTTGACGTTCGGCAATCTGGAAAAATTACAAAAGGCGGCCACGGATTTTGAGGACAGACAGAGCAGAATCAGGACCAAGTGGGATCCCATCGTTGAGAAATCTCTTGAGGCAATCAAAACAGCTGATCCTCTGTTTACTTTTGCGATGTCACCCGGTGCTTATATGGCGACACAGAGCATGGTCGCGTCCTTGAAGGCGGGAAAAACTGCTGCCGAGATTTTCAAGGCGGAAAATTGGGACGCGATACTCACACAGATTAGAAAGGTACCCGATCCGGAGTGGGGACTCGGTCGTCTGTTGCGACAACAGGAACAAGATAGGGATGTGGGCAAGCCAGGCGCTGCGGGAACGTTGTCAAGAAAGCTTGCGAATCTCTTTTTTGGAGGCACAAATGAAGGGCGCAGACGACACACGTCACTTAAAGAACAAAATGAAGAGGCAGGCCAAAAATTGCCAACAGATCCAAATAAGTGGATCGAATCACTCTTAAAGGATACAGGTCTAGACGAGACATTCGACGATGTTGTGTCGGCATCGGCGATAATTCGAATTGATTTATCTGAGGGCTTAATGCACGCGCTAGAGGGGATGAATACTGTCGCAGAGCTTATTTCCGCCCGGTCGATGGATGAGTTTGATACCGCGATTAACGACGCAATTAGTGAAGGATCGCTTGACCAGACAGTTGTAAACGACTTAAAGAACATTATGCCACAAATTGCAGACCAGGCTCGAGATCTTGCGCAGTCGGAGGAGTTTAAAGATACAGTGTCAAAGGAACAGAATATTGCGCCAGATAAATTGACGGATGATATTTTAAAAAAGTCTGCTGGGGGTGTCGCTTTCAACTCCGCCAAAACCCAATTTGATGGACAGGCCATGGCTGATCTCGATAAGATGATGAAAGGCGTAGAAGAGATCTACACGCGCGCCCAGATTGACGACGAAACACTCAATTTGATGCGCCAGCGCAGTGATATTCCTGAAGTTACGGAACTTTTGAATGTTTACGAAAAGTCTAAACGTCTCTATGATGAAACACAAGAAACGGTGCGAAAAATTAAGGGAGGCGGATAGCATGAGCAAGAACAATCACTGGGTGCCTGAGATTTATTACGAGGAGGCTGATGAGGACGGATTGACTAGTCATATCCCATTCATCACAGTCCCAGAAGATGAGAAGATGCCCAGGATGCTTTTTGTTTTTGAGTCAAGGGAGACCGGAGAATTTGAACCGGGCACGAGCGGTGAGGAGCTGCCAGTCACCGAGATGACCCTTCACCAGTATGCTGACATGGATGTGTTAAAACACAAGTTAGATTCTGAGATTTACGACAAAGTCCGTGCCGCGCTCGGTCTTCAATCCCTCAAGGCTGCGATACCGGCCGGACAAAAGATTTCCGAAAATATTCGTGCCGCTGTTTCTTAGAAATTGTGTAAATATATTCAGTGTGTGTTATAATGACCTCAGGAAATAATTTTCTTTGGAGGTCTAATGTCCTATCTAACACGCGTTCATACTCAACAAGCGCTGGACAAGATGCGTGGGTTTCACGCAGACTTACAGCAGCTTCACCAAAATTATGGTCTGTGCATGCTCGACAACACCGGTCGCCGCAATATTTTGATGTCCGCAGTTCAAGAGAAATTTTTCTCACAGGAGCTTGGAAAGGACTATGCCGCTGTGACCAACAATGGCAAGACGGGTGAGCCCGACATTGTGATCGGGGAGCTTGACAAGGAGCTGGAGTGCAAGATCACTACACCCAGGTCGACCGGCGGCGGTATCACCCTTCAAACAGATTACGCCACTCTTTCGAAAAAGGGAAAGTTGGATTATCTCTATGTGGTGGCGGACCGAGACTTTGAAAAGTTCGTGGTTCTCCACTACACTAATTTGAACAAGCACGACTTTGCGTTCCCCTCAGAATCCTCACGAGGCAAGGCAAAGTTGATAAAACACAAAGCACATAACAAGTGCTGCGTATTATGGGGAAATGTGAAATCCAAGAATGATCTAGAACTGCTTAAGTTGAATAAAAAGCTGGACAATTGCAGCGACAGAGCTGTGAAAAAACGAGAGAAAATTCTGAATTCAATTGAGTACTGGAAAACACAGCCGACACATTTTGTCTATGAGTTCGAGGAGGCGTGATGTATAAAATTGGTCAAGTTGTGTGGCTCATTTCTGAGGCATCCAAACAAATCGAGCCGGTAAAGGTCGATTCGAGAACAACTGTCGAAAACGAGAACGGAGCTGTTACACACCACCACGCTGAAACAACGGACGGAAATTTGGTGAACATTGAGAAACAAGGGTGGCCAGTTTTTGAATCTCTGCAGGAGGCAGAGAGCCACTTGATGAGCCTCGCCTCTAAGATGGTGAGCAGCCTCGCTGAGAACGCTGCAGAAAAGGCGCGTGCATCATTCCAGGAGAGTCCTCCTCGAGACGAGAAAAAAGTGACAGATCGGCCACCGCCGGAAGCCCCCACCCGAGCTGACCCGGCACCCGACACCGAGAGCTTGGAAACAACTGCTGATTTATCTGATGAAGTTCACATGGTGGAACTTCCAGATGGCACAAAGGCGCGTTTTCACTTGCCCCCGGATTTGTCATGAATGTTCTCGTCATTGATTCTCACAACATGATACACAGGGCCAGGTTTGGCTTTGGTGCGGGCGACCACAAGATCTACTTCAACTTTTTCAGAATGTTGATGGGAGAGATGAAGGCACATCAACCTGATATCGTCTACATCGTAGACGAGGGCAGTCCTGTCCAGTCGCTCGCTGTCATGAAAGAGTATAAGGCAAACAGGCAGAGGCTCGACGATCCCCAATTTCACCGAGAGAAGGCTGAAATTTTTGACACAGTTCAAAATTTATCTGGTCTTGTCTACATCAGGCATCCGGAATTTGAGTGTGATGATGTAATTGGGCACATTGCGACAGAACTGCATCCCAAGGATGATGTTGTTATCGTGTCAACTGACAGCGATTTCATTCAACTAATTTCTGACAGGGTGCGCTTGTGGCACCCTAAAAAGAAGAAATTTTTGGATCCGTGGCACGTCGATTACATCACTTGGAAATCCCTGAAAGGCGACCCCACAGACAATGTTCCCGGGGTTGTCGGAGTGGGACCCAAGCGTGCTGATGTGCTCTGCAAGTCAGAGGACCTTCTGAAAGAATTTCTGGGTTCTGATCCCGAACGTCGCAGACAGTTCGAAACGGCTCGAACGGTAATTCAACTCAAAAATGTGACAAGCAAGGGTTTACAAATCTCGCAGGCGGATTTATGTGTGGATGGGCTCTATGAAGAGTTTTCTCATCGGAGCTTTCGATCTATTATTGGAAAGGCGTGGCCAAAATGGTGCGCACAGTTCGAAAAATCGGGAGAAAAAACATGGAAATTAAACAAATGCTCGACCACGACCAGCTCAAATTTTTGCGAGAGCGTGGACTCATCACTGAGTACGAGTACGCATACATTGCCGGTGATCTAGTGGTGGCTGAAAATGTGACGACAGCCGAAAAGAAAGTGCTCGGTAAGGTTGCTGAATTGCTGCACGAGAATAAGAAGAGGGTTCTTCTTGGATGAAAACTGACATGCTTTTTGATCAGGACGCTAGGGATAAACTTCTCTCCGGAGTCGAACGATTGGCCAGCGCTGTGAAAATTACGTTGGGCCCCATGGGGCAAACAGTTGCTATCTGTCGTGATGGGAAAGTACCCCACTTGACCAAGGACGGGGTCACTGTCGCGAACTCGATATCATTGTCGGACCCATACGAGAATATCGGCGCCGCAATAATTAGAGAAGCGGCCCAGAGAAGCGCTGCAGTATCAGGGGACGGAACAACAACGGCCACAGTTCTCGCCAGTGAGATAATTAAGCAAGGTGATAGGTTGGTCGCCGCCGGCCATTCGACAGTGGACGTTCTTGACGGTATGAGAAGCGCAGCTCGCGTGGTAATAAATGGCCTGGAAAGAACGCGTGTAGAAATTACTAGCGATCGACTCATTGATGTGGCCACAATTTCGGCGAACGGGGACAGAAATTTGGGTCAAATCATTAGTGATGCGATCGAAAAAGTGGGTTCCGACGGTGCTGTCTCTGTGCAGGAAGCGAAGGGGTATGAGACGACTCTCGATCTGGTGGATGGCACCTATATTGCGCGGGGATACGAGAGCCCTTACTTTGTCACCGATGCTTCTAAGCAGGTTGTCGAGTTGAAGTCCCCTGACATTTTGATTATCAACGATGAGATTATGTCTCTCGCTCCCATCGTTCCTGTACTCGAGCGAATTGCGGCTTCTGGTGGATCGTTGCTGATCGTCTGTAACGGAGTGGGCGGTGAAGCTCTGCAGGCATTGGTGCTGAACCGCATTAAGGCGAATCTCAAGGTGTGTGTTATCAAGTCTCCGGAATTTGGTGCAGCAAGGGTCACAGCATTGCAAGATCTGGCGTGTCTCGTGGGAGGAAAGCTTGTTACTGATGCCAAAAATGAGGTTCCCGCCAGTGAATTGGATGATGTGCTCGGCAGGGTCAAAAAGGTCACGGTCACCAATCGCACCACACTGCTATTTGGCACACAGCAGACTGAAGAAGTGAAAGAAAAGCAGGAGCGCGCTCGAGCTGTGCTTGATGATCCTTCCGCGATCCTTGACGACAAAAAGATCTCGGAGCGGAGATTAAAGCGATTAAGCGATGGAATCGCCGTATTACAGGTCGGCGGCGCGACCGAAGCGGAGATGAAGGAGAGACGGGATCGGGTCGACGATGCTCTGCACGCCTCGAGAGCTGCGCTGAAGAAAGGCGTGCAGCCGGGCGGAGGTGTGGCCTTGGTGCGAGCGAAGAAACGTGCCGAGAGACAGTTTAAGTCCAACAGTACACATGACGCCGGCGCGCGAGCCTTTTTAGATGCTCTTGAGTCGCCACTGCGACAGATCGCTGAGAACTGCGATGCCTCACCGGACATTGTTGTTCAGAAGGTGAGGCGAATTTCTGACACACACGGTTACGACGGAAAGCACAACACGTACGGAGACATGTTTGATCTGGGCATTCTGGATCCCCACGCAGTAATAGTATCTGCGCTGGAACATTCTTTGTCTGTCGCGTGTAATTTACTGTCAATTGGTTGTATAATAGTGGAGGACGAGCCTCATATGGGATCGTCCGACATTGCTTATTTTGACAACGTCTAGTTGTCTTGGGGCGAGTTTGGGGATGAAGTACGAAATTCCGAAGTTTAATAACAAGCAGATCGAGAAGATGGATGATGATACTCTCTTTCATGAAATTAGAGGGATGAAGAAAATCATTCGTAATCTACGTCGAAGCAAGCGCAATACGAAAGAGGCTGAGGAGGAAATTTCGTATCTGCAGGCAGAAGCACAAAATCGAGGACACAATATTTAAGGAGGACCATGAAAAATACATCTTTTAATCTCTACGAACGCGTCGGCGATGTGCCGCTTCTTACACGTGAGGAGGAAGTAGAGCTTTCCAAAAAAATTGAAAAAGGGGACCAACGCGCGCGGGACACGATGATCAAGGCCAACCTGCGCCTAGCGATGAGTGTTGCCAAGAAGTACATCAATCGCGGGGTTGACATGGACGATCTGATGCAAGAATCGGTTGTCGGTCTGACAAAAGCAGTGGACCAGTTTGACTGGACCAAGGGGTTTAAGTTTTCGACCTATGCTTACTGGTGGATTCAGCAGGCGGTACGACAGTGTGTGGCATCCAATTCGGGCCCAATTGCGCTGCCGTCGAACACATTCTCCAAACTCTATAAGATCTCCAAGTTCGAGAAGGAGTACAAGAAGGAGTTTGACAGAACACCGACAGCCACCGAGACCGCGGAAATGTTCGGAACTACGGCAGATACATTGAGATCGCTCAGACAGTCTGCTGCGCACCCGAAGCACTTTGATGCCCCCCTCTTTTCTGACGACTCGGGCAGCCGTACGTTGCGGGATGTGCTTCCAAGTAATGAGAAAAGCATTGAGGAAAGACTCGACGATGCTAGGCTTAGTGAGACAATTCAGAAAACACTCGCTTCACTGACAGACAGAGAGCGACTTATTATTACAATGCGCTTTGGACTTGATGAGAGCGCTGAAATAGGAGAGAAAAATGGTAATGCCAAAGGGTAAGAAATTCAATAACGGATATTGCTCGGTTGCAACCTTTCCGTCAAGCAAGAACTACAGACAGATCGCCAAGATCTGCACTGAGCAGGGAATGAAGATTGGTCCATCAAACGTGCGTAATGTTCTTCTCTCAGCGATGCAGAAGATTGCCAAGCCAATTTGTGAGGCAAACTCTATATGCATGAATGACAAGCAAATTATGGAAATTGCGAAGAATCCACACTTTCAGATGGGAATTGCATCGATCATTCAAGAGGATTTAAAAAAATGAGATGGGAATATTTTTCCGGACGTAGAAGAATTTCATTGGAGAAATTTGTGGAGGATGCGAAAACTCTGGAAGAAGCGCTGGCGATCTTTAAAAATTGTCGTGTTTCACCTCCAGGAGATGGGTCATTGTCGCTTCTTTTCAAGAAATCGAATCCTTCTCCGGTTGTGAAGAAGAAAGAAGTAAAAAAATCCACATCACCAAGTTCGAAAATCGGTGTCAGAAAATCGAAAGAAGCAAATAATGCAAAAAGAAAAGAAATCAGCGCCTGATGACCGACTCTGCTATTTGAAATCGGGTGTCTATCTGAGCGCATCCGCGCAGAATCCGAAAAGAGTGATGGTCAAGGAAAGAACACCGGTGGTTGTGGTTGAGAATCGAAATGATAATTTTGCCGTCGTGATGATCGACAGTCAAACTCTTATTCTGGCACACTGGGACGGCATTGAAAAGGTCCAGTGAAGCATCTTTTGGCCATCGGAATTTCGCTGAACACCGTGATGTTGGTTCACAATATCGTTATCGACAATACAGGCATGGCATTTCTAAATTTTGCCTGTGCGTTGGCATTTTTTGTCGCGCTGGCAAGGAGACAGGCTGCTGACGAGGCAGGGAGAAAGGACAATGACGAACAATGACATTAAAGACCTATTTGACAAGTACATTCGTGTCGAGAACGAGATCAAGCTTTTGCAAGAGGACAAGAAGGAGCTGCTGGCGGAGTTCAAGGATCGAGTAGAGCCCAAAGTTTTCAAGGCTGCGCTTAGCGCGGCACGTGCCAAGTCAAAACTCAAGCCCCACGAGAGCAACGATTTTGACGCAGTGATGATGTTGATCGAGAGCGAACTTAGCATCGAACACATCGACTGATCCGTTTCTGCAATCAAATTTGAATAACATGACGTAAACTTCTCTTGTGGACGATATTTAGTAACAGTCCAGAGGGAAGATATGAGCAAATCAAGAAAAAGACTGTTGTTAGAGGCCAAGAAGGACCTCGAGCTGGCGGTGATCAAGGCGCTCTCTAGCGCACCACTGAGTCCCGTGGAACTGAACGAGCTTCTTTCGATTAATGAATCCGATCTGATGCGAGACCACGACTGCGACCTGTACATGGCTGAACAAGTGGTGAATTTTGCGAAGTACGAACAGTATCGTCTTCGGGCGCAGAATCTGTATACGCCGGTCGACGGTTTGGATGACGGTGATAAGTACCCGACCAAACCTTACACACGGTCAGCCCCAATTAATGAAAATATTAGAGCAAGTGCATTGCAAAACATTTCCCAGGATGTGAGACGTCTCCGGGGGATTCTTGGTGCCACCGCCGGCGGACCGAAGTGGTGCACTCACAAGATTACAGAGGCTCGGGCACTGCTACGCAGCGTTCGCGAGTATGTGGAGAGAAAACAGTGAAAATTACCAAGAGACAACTGAGAAACCTTGTCAAGCGCACCTTGAATGAGCAGGTGCAGCTCGGTGCTCGTCCCATCTACGAGATCGCGGAAGAGATCGAAGCCACCTGGCCGAATGTGAACTATGCTGCGCGTCCCTACTTGAATGCGATGCATTCTTTGACCAGCATCAATGACACATACTACCACGATGACGCCAGCAGTGTCGTCCTATACTTTTTAAGCAATGCATCTAGTTATCGCGGACCCGATGCCAAGCGAATCAAAGCCGAGCTCAAGAAGATGCTTAAGACTGTTGGGTATTGATTACACTCAAAAAGACGCCGCAGTACGTTCATCACGTTGTGTGCAAGTAGAGCAGCTATAATCGACACCGCGGAGTCTAACCGACGCCTTCGAGGGTGCTGTCTCGAGCGATACCTTTTGGTTTCTATCGTCTGTTTTTGTTATGCTGGCAGTTAGAATTATGGCTGCCATTACGAGTGTCACTATAAGTTTACTTTTCATTGTCTTTGTCATTGCGAATTTTGTTTGGTGCAGTTCGGGTAAATATCACTCAAGAGTGCAAGGTGACGAACATTTTATTACAATATAGTTGGGTTCATCATTGGGCCTCTGCACATTTATAAATTTGAGGAGGTATACTGTGCAAAAGTTGATTGAAGAGAATAAGGATTTCAAGAAAAAGCAAGAGGAGCTTGAACGAGAAATCGCGCTTCTCGCCTATGACTATGCAGGACTGCAGATCATGTGTCGAGAATTGAAAGAAAAGAACAGCGCGTTACATGAACAACTAAAACGTTTCGAGGCTGATATTTAGTCTCGATGATTACAGAACACCAGATTAGAAGACGTGTTAGATCCCATCTCCGTGCAGCACTGCTCAGAGAACAGATTAAACAGTCAGCGCAGGATCGGGATGAACTCGAGACCGTTGATGTCGAGGCGGCACTCAAAGATGCCATGGCCGAAATCGATAAAATTGCCTTGCGTAGCACCGCCATGGCTAAGAACATAAAAGTGAAGAAGGTCACACAGGATTCCGACTCCAACCAGATGAACGAGAGTTTCTGGGTCACCGCCTACGGTACAGTCGTATCGGCGGCCGGTGTGGCAAAGATGCTCGGGTACATGGCTAAGGGAATTGCAATTGTTCTCAAGAAACTGGGGGCGAAGGTCGATCCGGAGAAGGAGGGCGAGTCCTTCATGAAAATTGGTCACTGGATCCACCATAAGTACATGGCGGGTCTAGAGTACCTCGCGAAAAAAATGGGCTTCGAGGACAACAAAGCAAAGGTGGCAGCTCGCGTCATGTTCGGTGTGCTTTTGGGGATTGCGATGGTCCTGACAGGCATTGGGATCTATAAGGCGTTCACTTCTGACCACCTAATAATTGCCGGTGCTGAAGCTGGAATGGAGGGTCTCAAAGGCGTCGAGCAGGCCCAGCTTGGATCCGAAATTTGGACGATCATCGTGGAAACTCTCCAAGCAGCTCCAGAGTTAGCAGGAGTGGCTGTCGATGTGGCTGAGACAGCTGAGGAGGCGGTCGATGCTGCCGTTGAGCTGACTGCCATGGCTACTTGATTTGTGAAAGGAAGATACTGTGCCCAAACGCAAGACAAAGAGAAGGCGCGCTGATTCACGGCCGGCCGACGGGTATTCGCCTTCCACCGACGACCTGCTGTTTCTCGACCGGGTGGGTAATGAGAACGAGTACGAGCCCAAGCGTCTCGGTGTGCTCTCATCCTACCTGCGATCAATGGGAATGATTGAGCAGGTTTCCCACAGATTGCCGCTTGAACCCTCCATGTACGGTGACATCGAGGCTGCCCTCGAATCGTCAAATTTCTGGCAGGAGGACAACACGTCCTCAGAGTACTACCGAGTCAAGGGTTTTGCCGAAGTCCCCCAATCAGATGCCGCCCGGGAGATGCAGCTGGCACTGCAGGAATTCTTCACTTCACGTGGTGCACCTATCATCGTCGTTTCGCACTCTGTCGACCCTGAGGATGTTAAGAACAAAAAATATGCGCTTCAGACGAACGAGAATCCCAATCACTTTGCTGTGAGTGCCCAGGCTGCCATGAACGCCCGAGGAAAATTTCAACTGATAGTGTACTCTGTGCTGGCAGCAGAAGATTTTTCTCCCGATCGCGTCAATTCGTCAAAAATTGCCAAGAATGTTGCCTTTGACATCCGACACGAGATGGTTCACGACAAACAGTACGACGCCATCGCGGCGAACATGAAAATTTCTAGGGCGCAGGCCAAGAAAAAAATGGAGGAGTGGGGACTGATCCCGCCGGTGGGGGCATCGAGAGAAGCTTACATGAGCTCACACATTGAGATCGATGCGTTCGGGCACGAGTTCGCTGAGCGCCTGGCTGATGAGATCGGTGTCGACGAGGCGCTTCTCATGCTCGACAAAGCCGGACGTGAGAAACTTCGAGTGCTGGCCGATGAGGTCGATTTTGGATCGAATTTTAGAGAGTACATCGTCGACCACCCAGAAGCGCGCTTCACAGAAAAGCTCATCAAGAAGATAAAAAAATACCTGCTGCGATTCAAATCCCATGGTATCTACGAATCTCGTGGTAACCACAGAAAGAGAGGAAGAATGGTAAAAATCACCAAATCGCAGTTAAGAAGAATTATTCGAGAAGAGCTGAACCAAACCTATTCGGGCGTCGAGAATTTTGCAGTACCCGTAAATTATCCTTCTTACATTTTTGAGAGATCGTACGCTACCGGTGTTTTGGGAGTGCATTTACCTCTCAACGAGTCGTACCCATATTCGCGTAGTATGCGTGAGGAGATTATTCGGGAGCAAATGCTCTACGAGAACTGGTGGGGTGATGACTGGCGCCTCTTTGAGAGAGCGTACGGGGAGATGCTAAAGACACATTCCCCAAAAGAGTTGATTACTCTCCTGCAGGAAGGTCCCATTTTAGACTGGGGAAAAGATCTTCTAAAAAAGGGATATGAAAAGGGAAAAGAGGCAGTTGGCAAGGGTATCGAGGCCGGTAAGGATGCCCTGCTTGCTGCCAAAGAGGGTATCGCCAAGTTTGGTAAGGAAGCTTGGAATATTCTTAGCGCCATGTGGCTTACTATGAAAGGTGGTAGCAAACAAATTGGTACATGGGTGAAATCAGTCTTCGAGAAAACCATCGCTGCAATGACCGGAAAGATCAAAGACGTCCTGAATTGGCTCGTTATTAAATTGGCTGAGTGGAATATGCCGACATTTGCGGGCTGGGCCCAAAAGGGGCTGGATTTTATTAAAAGCCTAGAGGACAAGATCATCGAATTAGAGGGGTGGAAACAGGTTATTGCAGTTTCAGGAGTTGCCGTGGGATTAAAGTGGCTCTGGAACAAGGTCGGAGACTGGATTAATGAGTTTAAAGAAAAGATCAAAGGGTTGGATCCGAAAGAACAAATTAAAGATGCTGTTCTTGAACCACTCAAAGACTGGATAAAAGAAACTGCGAAAGAAAAATTGATGGCTTTCGGTGGCGATGCTCTAAAGAAGATTATGAACCAGCTATCCTCTGTAGCAACCGGGGTTAAACCGTGGTGGGACGCAGCTGTTGCGGTCGCAGGCACCGCGAAGACAGTGGTGGATGCTCTCGGTGCCGCGGCAACTCGATTTATGAAATTTCACGGGCCGAAGAATGAACCTGTGTCGGAATCGACAATTCGCCAGTATGTTAGGGAAGTTTGTGTTAAAGGAGGCTGCGAATCTCGTCTAGGTTTAACAATGACGGGAATTTGATACGATTTTTATGTCTGACATCAAGGATGAAGTTGAGAAGTTCAGAGGCACAGCCACCGCAGGCGACGTGAGTGAGCTGAAACAGGCGCTTGCAGAGGCGATCGAGCTGATTGAAGCGCTCGACTCGGAAAGACAGACCCTGTGGATGATGATGGATGAGATCAAGGCTTCTGAGATTGAGAACCACAAGGAACTGATGAAGAGGGAAATTCAGCGCACGGTGGATGATATTCGATTGATTGCGAAGGCGGAGGAGGCGTAATGAGACAGATCAAGGTTGGTGACAAGGTGAAAGCGTTCCTGGACGCGAACCTACAGGGTGAGGTAATGGCGATTCACATTACTTATTCGAGCCAGTGGTTGGTCGGGGGTGTTGCCTCTAAAGAACTGCTTGCCGATGTGAAGCTGACGAGCGGTGAGATGCGCAGGGTGAAGATGTCGGAACTTTATCACCTAAATCCGTAATTTTTCCATTCGCCCCATATTTAATGCCAGGGTCGGGGGCAGAGATAAATGAGCAGGACAAAACTTCTGAGAGAGCGCCGATATCGAATCGACCTTCCCGCTGTGTCTGATCCGACAAGGGTGGCGGATCAGATAGAAGCCGCTCAGGAGTCACTATGAAAGTCGACATGAGGCAAATCACTAAAGAATTCTTTGATGGTTCGGTATCTACCTCCTTACCTGCTGAAAAAGAATTCAGAGAGCGATTGTTGCATACACCACTAGCATATCAGATGACGCTGAATGAGGCTATGCTTAACGAGGGATTTACAAAAGATCTGTTAAAAGATGCTATCCAGTATCTTGCGTCTTCCGGCGCTGAGTACGGAATAGGCGGAATAACTCTGCCGGCAGCTGGTGCTGGAATAGCAATAGGCCCAGCGGTCGAAACCATGGTCGATAGCGCATTTGCGGCAGAAGAAATAGCATCCACAATTGGAGCTGTTTCTGATTTTGGGTCCAAAATGGCAGAATTCTCCCCTCTGTGGGATGAAGCCGTGAATGCATGGACCGGTGATGTGGAGAGTTATTATAAACAGCTGGTTGTAATCATCCGGAAAGGACTAGAGCTTTTAGGAGCGCAAGCGGGTAGCACTGTTGAGGCCCTTGCTGATAAGCTCAAAATTGGTGTCGAAAAAATTATATCGAGCATGATCAATGCTTTAGAGCAAGGTATTAAGTTGATCATACCCGATGCGACTCTGGGTTTAGCTGCAGCCAAGGGATTTGAGCAAGTGATGAATGTTCTGGCTGAAAATTCTTATACTTTGACGGCAGCGGTCATTTCGAAAATCAAGATACTGAAGGATTTCATCCAAGATCCTTCAGTGGCGATCGCTTTCTTCGAAGATGTGTTCAAGCAAGTCATTGAACTAATACGGAAAGCTGCTGTAAAAGTTCAGGATTTGGGCTGGGCGGGAATGTTGGCGCTGACGGCAACTGCGGGTCCTGTGGCCACATTAGTTTTCAAGAAGTTCGGGCCGGATGGGCTCAAAAAGGCGGGCGACCTAATTGAAGAAAAACTCCCTTCAGTCATGGAAGTGATTGAACAGGTTCTAACCATTATGGTCCCTACAGCACTTACAGCGTTGGGTGTATTTCAGGTCTTGATGTCCGAAGATTACAAAAAAGAAGCAACAGCTGGTGGAGATGTCAACGTTGGCATCACAGAAGAAGGTGTGCAATGGGTTACGCCGGCAATGTTACAATACATGATCAGAGAGGGGTTATCATGAAAATCACAAAAAGACAGCTAAGACAAACAGTTCGAAAGCTAATCAGAGAACAAGCAAGCAGCGAATACAAAACAGAGCTGGACTACCAAGATACCCCGCGTGGGATGCGAGATCATGTATCACTTGGCACCGACCTGGCAGTAGGTGACCAGGCCATTTGGGATGGTGAATACCATGGCACCATCATTGCGGTTGAGCCTGACGAAGGATATGGTGTCGAAGTCGAGTTTGAGTTTGTCGATCCGGATGATGGAGAGACGTATTCTGAACTGCTCTCCGTTGACTCGGAAGACATTCAAAAAGCGTGAGGAGTGACCGTGGTCACATCGAATTTTTGGAGACGGAAGAATCGGGTTTGTCTACAAGCCCATGAAGAATTTCGAAACAGTCTTGGGCAACGAGGAATAAAAAGAACCCAGCATCAGAAGAAGCCCTGCTCGATCAACTCCATAACGAGCACTCAGGCTTCTACAAAGAGCTTTACAACATCCGACCGCGGCAGGTTCGATTTGACAAGGTTGAAGATGTTGAGGACGCAATTGCAGAAACTGCGGCGCCTCCGTAGAATTATTCGAGAAGTGGTCAAGAGCTAACTTCCGTATCGATCCATCGCATACTTTACAAACTGCTGCAGAATTTGATCGGAAGCTTCTTGGGCATCCTTTGATTTCATGCCTTCGCTTTCTGCCTGCTGTTTGATGTAGCTGACCTGCTGCTTGATGACATCCTTGATCGGGCGCCTCTTCTTTTTAGCCAGCTTCATCCAGCCAGTCACATGGCCGGCTTGTTCCTCAGGCGTGGTAAAGTAGTCCAGCATGTTTTGCTTGGACCCAAACGGGTCATCAGAAAAATTTGCGATCTGGTCGATTCGTTCTGGGTCTTGTGTTGAGTGCTCGATCTCGTGCCGCATGATTTCCACTAGTTCGTCTTGCAACCTATCCAGATGTTGTCTGGTGTACGGTTTTGGCATCGAAATGGTAACACTAATGTAAGAGATTTCCGGCTTTCCGGGAATAATCTGGAACCCTCCAGAGCCACCTATCATATCGACGTCAAGGTTACTATCAATTTCTAGTTCGATTCCAATCAGGTTTGGTCGATCCAGACCCATGGGTTTGAGGTCGATGTAACCACTAAGCGTTTTACCCTGTTTTAGCGCCCGCTCATTCTCAGGCTGGGTTAAAAGTCGGACTATCTCTCGAGTGTATTTCCTTGCCAGGCTGTCCAGTTCTCTTCCTCGGTACGCTTTTTCCTGCAGTCTCATTCTCTCTCCAATACTTAGTCACGGATAAGTATTTCGGGGATGTGTCGAATGAAAAAAGATTTGATGATGATGGATCGGTGGTGTCAGCTGGCCGGCATTATTCAGGAACAGGCCGATATCGAGGATTCCGGTGCCCGAGGTGGTAAGCTTAAAGATCTGCACGTTTTTGACTTCGACGACACACTGGGTGTTACCACTAGTCCCACTCTGGTCGCCGCAGTGGAGTACAACGGTGGAGATCCCGACGATCCGAATTCCTACACGCCGGTGACAGATCTTGTTAGCAGGGTCGGTTCCACGGTGAAGGGTATCAAAACTCCACCTGGGGCGGACCTAGACGCCCAAGGCCTCTCTGGCGATAGGGTGAAAAGCAGTGATGAGCTCAACGACTCCCAAGCCATTGTGTTGGACACTGAGCAGTACCGTGACTGGAAAGAGAAATACGTTCCCGCCGGTAATCACGTTCGTCTAGTGATCAATCCAAACATCGACAAGGATATTTTCGATGCTGGTAGAAAAATGTCGAAGAAGGGCATCACAGGAGAAATTCACGTCGCGGATTACAGTCCCTCTTCAACCATCGGAACGAACGTGATGCCGATTCAACAGATGTTAAAGAAGCTCGCTAGCGAAGAATCTGCTGGCAATGTTACCGCCGTGGTGACCGCTCGAAAGGGAGAGACAGATTTGGATGCCTTGGGCGGTGGTAAGGTGAAAGCGCAGAATGCGGCGGACATGAAACAGTTCATCAGCGACGAGGCGGGTGTGACCCCGGATTATGTTTACGGAGCGGCAGATTTCAGCCCGACTGATCCGGCTGCAGCCAAAAAGAACCTCATTCTCAAGCTCTCCTCAGATGAAGACGTTGACAACATTCATTTTTATGATGACGATCCAGAAAATGCTGAAAGAGTGGCACAACTTTGCACAGATGCGCCTGAACTATCAGGAAAAGAATTGGACATCTACAACTACGAGTTTGTAAAGGGAAAGACTGCGAGTTCTCCGACGAAAAGCTGTGTGATCGAAACGAAAAATGCAGCCCGAAGCCTAATTAATAATAGTCCGCGCATGGGTCGAAAGAAAAAACTTATGAAAATTACAAAGAGACAGTTGAGACGGATCGTCAGGGAGTCTCTTGAGATTGTTCTCAACGAGAATAAACATAAAGAGGTTTGAATGGCTACTACAGTAAATGACGTAACCCTTACAGTCACTGTCAACGAGGATGTGAAACTCAACGGCTACCAGGTGGGTAGCAAGATTGTGCAATCGATAGACGGTATCAATGAGGCCTCTCGCAGAATTATGACTGTTCCCACTTTCGAAACTGAGATTCTGGCGTTGAGCGGCACTGCAGGCAAGGGCACGTACATGACATCGAAGATGCAGTACATTAGGGTGAGCAATCTGGATGACACTAATTTTGTTCGTCTCTCCTTTGTTAGCGGGTCCCTTAATCGGTACGACATGAAGGTTCCTGCTAAGCGCACGGCGATCTTCACGAGCCCAAGTATCTCTGGCAGCATGGCCGGGGCATCCTTCAACGCTTTTGTTGATTTTGACTCGATGAAAGCCACTGCAGACACTGCCACTGTCGACATTGAACTTTTTGTCGCGACAACATAGGAATCAATTAACATATCGGATTGGCGAGAATGAGAGAATCAAACCTCAGAATATTGGTGAGACAGATTTTGCGTGAGGAGATCGGCAGGAATTACCACACAATTGATCCTGATCCCATCACTTGGTCCTCTTTTCAGGATTTTGAGATAAATTACTACCCACAGGATGACGGGTTCTACCTGATGGATGTCTCGTACAAAAACAAAAAATTGGGTCCCACGACTCGGTACAAAAACTACGAGGAGGCCGAGCACCACGCTCGAATGATCGTCGACAAATACCGGGTGGAAGTGATGAACGATGAGAAGTATGCCTCGAACCACGATGCCATCGTCACCTAGCGTAGAAATTTCTTAAGGTCGGTGAAGGGCACGCCGAAACAGATGTGGTGGAATTTTTTGTTCATGCTCTGTAGAATTGCCACGATCTCTCCCCGATCGTTTCTGATGGCTGATCCGGAGCTTCCCGATGTGCATGGAATTGCAAATATGACCTTGTCCGAGTACCAGCCAGCAAATCTTCCGTCGAAGATCAGAGTGTACACCCTTGACATGAACCCGTTCGGCGCGCCTGCATAATGTACCCTGTCAGAAATTTTGGGCCAGTGATGTGCGATAATCGCCGGGGGTACTTCAGGAGGACTATCGAATTCCAGCAGACACAGGTCGAGATCCGAATCGATCTTTGTGATCGTTGCGGTGTTATTGAGCGCCACACCGGACACCTGGATTTTGTGACGCTGCTCCACTTTAACCGTTATGCCCTTGTGAGAAAAGGTCTCCGGGATAGCGCCCACCTCACAGACGTGCGCTGCGGTCAGTGCGCGAATTTTCCCCCTGTGGCGGACCAGAACGCCCGATCCCGTATGTCCCGATGACACCGGTGGAAACGAGACCATCAGTTTTCCACAGAAACTCAGAGTTCCATAGCCGATATTTTGCGTGCACTCCTTTACATGTATAGATCGAACTGATGTCACAAGTACAGTCTGTCGTCTCAGGAGCTGTGATGTGTAATTTTCTAGAATCAGGTGAGTTGAATCGCCTGGAATGAAAAGTGAAAGAATTACTAATACTATTATTAATGAAAGCTCAGAGAGCCTCATGCAAACACCCCAATTTTAACTAATGCAGATAGATGAAAATTAGCGAAAAAATTGAGAAACTGTTCGATTCACTTGATGTTGTGCGAATTGAAAAGGGATTTGAATGCCTGATCAAAAAGGACAAAGTTCCTGACGTTCCAAAAGAGTGTCTCGATTTTGCGCAGGAGGTGTTGGGAGTTGGTGATTATCCCGACAGGAATCCGTCCTGGTGGAAGACCTTTGAGGGTGCAGCGGTGGAACACGGTTCAGAGAAGTGGCGAAATGGAATTGCGAATTTGTTTCGTCTCACAGCACCACATGATGTAAATGAGATCGACAATATCTATAATCATCTTTCAGTTGATATTGTGCTTGAAGTGTTGGCAATTAATGCTAAAAATTTGCCCGAAGGGGTATTTGAAGGAGCTAAATGCGTAACTGTGGTGACCGCTTTCGGAATTTTTCCTCTCAAAGAAGAGTGAGAGGGCATTATCGTCTCGAGGAAGACGAACAGGGATCTCATGATCACATGCATGAGAATTTGCCTGCTATTATTATGTCCGGTGAGAAGGACAAGGTGGTGGGTATTGAAGTCGAGGAGAATCATGTCTATTTCTATTGTCCAGTGGGAGATAGGGAGTCGCTGGAGCTTGTGAGAATCATCCGCCGGCTGGATATTGAGATGAACTATCTTGCAGACAGAATTGGACTGGAAAATAATCCACCAATACACCTCCACATTCACAGCCCCGGGGGTGACATCTTTTCAGCTCTCAATGTCTGTGATGTCATCAAAAGATGTAGAACACCCATCTACACTTATGTCGAGGGATCGGCAGCCTCAGCAGCGACACTGATCAGTTGCAGCGGGACCAAACGATTCATCACCCAGAACGCGTTCATGTTGGTGCATCAACCGCAGATTGTGTGGGCCGGAAAGCACGATGAGTTCATCGATGAAATCGAGAACCAAAAAAATATTCTTTTCTCGATCAAAGGTGTCTACCTCGAGAGCACAAATCTAAAGGAAGAGGAGCTGGAAGACCTGCTGAAGCACGAGCTCTGGATTCCTTCTGATAAGTGCGTAGAGATGGGTCTGGTCGACGAAATCTATTAACTGAACGGCGGAGCTAGATAATGCCCAAACACGATTGGAAACCCTATTTTCCGTACCCAGACTTTCGACCCGGTCAAGAAGAGTCGATTGAGTCGATTTTAGATACGTTTGAGTCGGGAAAGAAATTTTTTGTTCTCGAGGCGGGAACCGGTGTCGGAAAGTCGGCGGTGGCGGTCACTGTGGCAAGGTACATTGAGAACCATTTTCCCATAAGTGAGAATTTTCAGCGCGGTTGCAATATTCTGACCACACAAAAATTGCTTCAGGAACAGTACCATCATGATTACCCAGAGATCAATTCGCTTAAGTCAGCATCGAACTATGGGTGCACTTTTCACCGAAAACAGTCGTGTAGAGAGACACGAAAAATGCTGCAGACGGAGCAGAAAGGAACACCATTTTGGCGCAATTGTACGCTGAAGTGTGTCTACAAACGGGCAAAAGAGAAATTCATAAATGATCCACATGGTGTCACCAACTTCTCCTACTTTTTGACTGAAACGCGGTACTCCGGAAAAATTCCAAAGAAAACACTGCTTGTCGTTGACGAAGCACACAATGCTCCGAACGAACTGAGCAAGTTCATCGAGGTGACCTTCTCTGATAGGTTCTCCAAGTCATTTGTTGGGGTGCAACTTCCAGTCAAGATCACTCCGGCTGCTTTCGTTAAGTGGGTCAAGGATGTGTACTATCCGGCACTAGCCCGAAAAGTGCAGTCTTTCAACAGGGGACTGTCTAAATTTACAAGTGTAAAAGCTCGCGTGGAAAGTGGAGAATTTACCAAGCTGTCCAGGCAACTGGAAATTCTTTCGGGACACGATCAGAAAGTGCGAACATTTATTTCCCTTTACGACAAGGACAACTGGGTGATGTCCGAAATTCCGGCGGCGGAGAGATCCGGTCGAAAGATCGAGTTCAAACCGATTGATGTCGGTCCCTACGCGGAGGATTATCTCTTCAAGTCAGGAAGATTTGTGCTCATGCTCTCCGCAACCATCGTCGATTCTACAAGATTTGCGGAGATGTGTGGAATCACGGACAATCACACATCACTTCAGCTGAGCAGTCCTTTTCCGGTGGAGAACAGACCGATCATCTACAGCGGAATTGGAAAAATGTCTTCCCGGGAAATTGACGCGACTCTTCCGAGGCTGGCACAGGCCGTGAAAGAGATTCTCAAGGAACATCGGAATGAGAAGGGAATTATTCACTGCCACTCGTACAAGATCGCTTGGTACCTTAAAAAGAGTCTTCGAAACTCTCGTCTCCTGATTCACGATACTGCTAACAGAGACGAGATTCTCAGAAAACACATTACATCAAAGAAGCCCACAGTGCTGTTGTCACCCTCGATGACTGAGGGCGTGGACCTAATGGGGGATCTAAGCAGATTTCAGATTCTCTGCAAGGTTCCATTTCCGTACTTGGGCGACAAGCTTGTCAGAAAAAAGATGAGCAAGTGGAAGTGGTGGTACGATCTCCAGACCGCCAAGACCGTGATTCAGTCGGTGGGAAGATCTGTTCGCAGTGAGACTGACACTGCCGTTACCTACATTTTGGACGGATCGTGGGAGAATTTCTTTGCCAAAAACAAAAAATTGTTTGGCCCTGAATTTTCGTAGACATTTCACATAATACAGCAATCGATAAATACTTATCATTATTGGGGGTTGAATGTCCGGATTTTCACACCACAAAACGGTTGCAGATCGGTCGGCCACTGACAGACGCCGCCACAAGAAAAAAATTGAGAAGGCCATTCGAGAGGGCATTTACGACATTGTCGCCGATGAGTCCATCATTGGACAGGACGGCAAAAAGAAATTCAGAATTCCGGTGCGGGGAATAAAAGAGTACCGCTTCGCCTACGGCGGCAACGAGAAGAATAAACAGGTCGGATCTGCTCCCGGAAAAGATATCCAGCGTGGGCAGGTGATCAAGAAAAAGAAGAAAGCTCGAGGAAAACCCGAGAAGGCCGGAAACCAGAAGGGTGAAGAGTATTATGAGATCGAAATTACCCTTGATGAACTGGCACAGTACCTGTTTGCTGAGCTTGAACTTCCAGACATGGAACGTAAGTCATTCACCCGGGCTAAGTCAAAAAAGCTAAAAAGGTCCGGTTACAGGCCTCAAGGAATTATTCCGAGGCTCGACAAAAAGAAGACCGCGATTAACAGAATTAAGCGAATCAAGGCTTCTAAACGCAACGAGGAAAATTCTCCGGAGGAGGTCGAGGGATCCTTTCATCAGGATGATCTGACCTACCGACACTACAAACACAAGCTCAAGGAGAACACGAATGCCGTAATTTTCATGATGATGGATGTCTCTGGATCCATGTCGAAGAAAAAAAGGTTTCTGGCCAGAAGTTTCTTCTTTCTTCTATACCAGTTTATTCGTACAAAATACGACAAGGTCGAGATCGTTTTTATTGCGCATGATGCCGAATCGAAAGAAGTGAATGAGAAGCAGTTCTTCAACAGAATGTCTTCTGGGGGGACAGTTGTCTCGACCGCCTATAATCTGGCGTTAGAGGTGATGGACAAACGATTTCATCCCTCCGCCTGGAATGTCTATACATTTCACTGCTCGGACGGCGACAACTTTGGCTTCGATACCAACGACATGCTCACCGCCGCGGAAAAGCTCAAAAATACTTGTCAACTTTTCGGATACTGTGAGATAATTCCTTCTGATGAAGCTTCTTGGGACAACGATAACAGACTTTCCCTACATTTGGCACAACTAGTTGGTAGAAATATGAAGACCGTCGAAATTCAGAAAAAGGAAGACGTCTGGACAGCTTTTAAAATTATGTTTGGAAACTACAGGGCGGAGTGAGTGATGGACTGGACAGTTGACGATCTTCACAAGTGGGATGACAAGATCTGTGAGATAGCTCAGAAGCACAGATTAGACTGGCATTCTATCAATTACGAGATCTGCGATTACTATTCGATGATAGGTCACATGTCTTACCACGGCATGCCGACGCATTACGATCACTGGTCCTACGGTAAGATTTTTGAGAGGACACATCAATCTTACAATGCGGGAGTCGAGGGTCTGCCGTACGAGCTTATCATTAATTCGAATCCCTCTATCGCATATCTAATGCGTGAGAATCCTCTCTATCTACAAATTCTCATCATGGCTCACTGTGTGGGACACAGCGATTTTTTCAAAAACAACGGGGCATTTCACAAGACGCGTCCCGAATCGATTATCGGTAGACTCAGGCAGGCCAAGCGACGAATTCAAGGTTACGTGGAAAATCCAATCATTGGAATATCAAAAGTTGAGGAGGTTATCGATGCCTGTCACGCCCTGCAGTTTCAAATTAATCGTGATGGAACAGAGCGAAAAACACAGAAAGAGATGGTGGAGTACTACAGATCTCTTTCCGAAAAGGATGATGTCGGTCGATACATTGTGTACGATACTGAAATGGTTCCCATGGAGGCCGACTCGGACATAATGGGTTTCATCGTTGAGCATGGTAAAATGCCCGACTGGAAGAGAGACATTATCGAAATCATTCGAGATGAAGCTTACTACTTTATGCCGCAGATCCAGACCAAGATTATGAACGAGGGATGGGCCTGTTTCTGGCACTACACAATTTTGAATGAGCTTGATCTCAATGATAAGCACCACATTCCCTTCATGAGAATGCACAACTCTGTCGTGCGTCCCCACATAGGTGGGCTCAATCCGTACCATTTAGGGTTCGTCATGTTTCAGGACATTAAGGAAAGATTTGGGGCGGAGGAGTGTTTTGTGGCGCGTGAATCTCTTCGTGATATTTCTTTCATCAGGCAATACCTCACCGAGGAATTGGCGCAGGATTTAGGACTTTTCAGCTGGAGTGAAAAGAAGGACAAATACTCAGTCGACGAAATTTCCGACGAGGAAGGATGGAAGAAGGTCAGGCATGCCCTGTGTTCTACTGTGGGGGATGCCAGGCTTCCGGTGATTAAAGTCATAGAATTATTTTCAGATGGAAAGTTAATTTTACAACACGAACACGATGGTCGAGATCTGGACTTGGACCACGCGGATAAGACTGTAGGACACATTAAAACTCTATGGGGTCACGATGTAATTTTGGACACTGTCGTAGAAAATGAGCCGTGGGAAGTATAATAAACTTTTCTAGAGCTATTTATTATTATACGAATGATTGGAGAGAATATGAGTGTGACTAATACCCTTCTGGACGCAATCAAAAATCAAAGAGAGGAAGGTGGCAAAAAAAGAAAATTTAAGGGTGAATTTATCGACTATCTCAAGTTAGTTGAGAAGAATCCGGTGATCGTCCAAACAGCACACAGACGCCTGTATGACACCCTAATCTCACACGGTTCAGAGAGGATGCCCGACACCAATTCTAGAAAATCCAAAATTTTTGACAACGAGGCCATCAAAGTTTACAAGTATTTTGAGAAGCACTTTTTTGGAATAGAAAGCGTGATCGGAAAGATCATGTCCTTTCTCCACAGCGCTGCGCACAAGGGGGAGGAGAGCCGCCAGGTGCTGTTATTGATGGGACCCGTTGGTGCCGGAAAATCAGCGCTCATAGAGCATATTAAAGTAGCTCTCGAAGGCAAGAAGTACTACCACCTTAAGGGTGATCCGCACAGAGGTGAACCTCTCCAATTGGTCCCCCGAGCGCTCAGAGAGACTTTTGAAAGTAAGCTAGGCATCAAAATCGAGGGCGATATTAGTCCGGTGGCCAGACACATTCTTCTGACAAATTTGGACGGCAAATATGAGAATTTTGAGGTGGAGTGCACATCGTTCTCACAGCGAGGTCGCCGCGGAATTGCCTCGGTTCCTCCCATGGATGCCAACAGTCAGGATGTTTCGGTACTGATCGGATCGGTCGATATTTCCAAACTCGACAAATACTCCGAGGAGGACCCACGAGCACTCTCGCTGAATGGTGCGTTCAACGTCGGTAATAGGGGAATTGTTGAGCTGGTTGAGATTTTCAAGAACGAAATAGAATTTCTTCACACTATCATTACCGCCACCCAGGAGAAGAGAATTCCCTCTCCCGGAAAGAGCGATCTTCTCCACTTTGACGGCGTAATTTTGGCGCACTGCAACGAAGCGGAATGGAATCGGTTCCAATCGGAACACACCAATGAGGCCATTCTCGATCGAATTGTGAAGGTCGATGTACCGTACTGTCTCGAGCTGGACCAGGAAATGAGAATCTACGAAAAGATGCTCAATCTTTCTGAATTCAATGCGCACATCGCACCTCATACTCTTAAAGTTGCCTCCATGTTCAGCGTAATGTCACGCTTAAAATCTTCTGCCAAGTGTGATCTGGTGACCAAACTAAAAATCTACAACGGCGAGGAGGTCGTCGAGAAGGGTCGAGTCAAGAAGATCGACATCAAAGATCTTCGAGAGGAGACACGTCAAGAGGGAATGAGCGGAATTTCTACTCGATTCATCACAAAAGCACTAGATCGAGCTCTAACGAACAGCGATAAGAACATGATCACACCGGTGTCACTCATGGAGTCACTTACCGCGTGTGTGAAGGAGCAGATTGTCGACGAGGAATTCAAAGAGAAGTGTTTAGAGTTGATCCAGAAAGTTGTCAGGGAGGAGTACCTCAAAATTCTCGATACCGAAATTGCAAAAGCATTCATCTCTGCGTACGAAGAACAGGCTCAGGCACTGTTCGACAGCTATCTCGACAATGCTGAGGCATACACCACCAAACAGAGGATGAAGGATAAGGTGACCAAGGAAGAGAGAAAACCGGACGAGAGGTTCATGACGGCGATTGAGGAACAGATC
>Ga0080013_1000108_pt1 | contig 32187 bp, 45 predicted proteins | sample ETNvirenome_6_85_FD_69236 | JGI IMG/M metagenome (GOLD analysis project Ga0080013, IMG submission 69236) | Marine viral communities from the Pacific Ocean - ETNP_6_85 (SPADES assembly) (version 2) | ecosystem: Environmental > Aquatic > Marine > Oceanic | place: Pacific Ocean | collected 2013-06-19
CGGGAGGCTTGCTATTACCTGTTGGGCAGTTCGCTGTAAATATATTTTAGTTTTCATTGTCTTTGCCTTTCGTTCAATGAATGTGATGTTGTTTGACTGCTCCCACATGTACATCATAATTAAAAACTTTTCTTTAGGCTGTAAGTCCAAGGCTCAAATTGGGTTCCCCGCAAAGTTCGATAGAACGTCCTTTGTCAAACACTGTAGCACAGGGATAATTGCTTTGCACATCGGATAGTTTGATTTCAAAGCTACCGATGAAACTGCCACAAATATAGAAATAGTATGTTTTCATAATGTTGTACCTTTCACCCGTACATGTACATCATAATTAAATACTTAATATAAAGCAATTAATTATGATGTACAGTGTGGAGCGACGGAAAATCGAGATAAGTTGATTTAATCGACTTATGTGGATTCGTTCAGCTTATGTGGATTCGTTCTATCCACGCAGATGTGGTGGCATTTCGCCTTCGACTTCTTCGATAGGCGGTCGTTTGTCATAGCATACATCTGAACAGTAGTTTACTCCGAAGTAGTGGGCGAATCGTTCGCTTGCTGGGAATCTATTGCCACACGGACAAGTTACAATTTCGTCCGGGGCTTGGTAAATGGTTCTGGATTCTGTGACTATTCGTTCGATGCTTACAAGCAATTCCCATTCGTTCTTGTCCATTACCTTTTGGACATATGCTTGTATTTCCTCATCAGATACATCATCTTTTTCGATGTTGTATCGTAAGTTGAACGGCTTTTTTCCGCAATACACAGTGAAGCATTCAGAGTCACGACAATATAAATCGTCGTGTCGTTTGTAGAACTCGATGTGGAATGAAACATACATGTTACACACTTGGGTTTTGACGTTGACGTTGAGGATGAAGTGATGGGTCGGACCACTCTGTTGGTTTGATTGATGTCGTGTCTTGGACAATCTCGCAAGACACAGGGGACCGAAATTCATATCTATCTTCGTACTTCTTTCGGAATGCTGCGAAGGCTGCTGTCCCTGTGGTCTTGGCCTCTACTACATCAGTCATTGGTTCAAAAATGCCAATGGCTCCGATGGTTCGCACTTCATATATCACTTTGTATTTGTTCATGTTTTATTACACATTTTCGTGTTGTGGTGGTTACACATTTTCGTGTTGTGGTGGTTACACATTTCCTCTGTGCCTACCCTACACATTTCTATGTACAAGTTAATTGAGTATTACATGGGCTATGCCCAATTCGACAGCATCGTAATGCCATGCCACGATGAAGCCCTGCTTGCCCTCTGCTGATTTCTCAGCGATGATATACAAGGCTTTGTTATGAGCGAAACCCCTTGAATGTTCCTTTGGCATCATCGCTGGGAGCATAGCGAACATGACTTCACTGGCGTTCGGTAGTCCGAATTTGGACACTGCTATGACTTTTGCCACGCATCCAATATGATGGATGCTTGTTCCGTGCATGTCAGCAATTTCTTGTCCTATGCGGTATGCCATGTGTCACCTTTCAGTCTGGTATCATATCGACTTGCATTTCGATGAACTGTGTCGTCGTCGCCATAGCCTTCAAACCATTCACCATTATCGTTTGATTCAATATATTCTTGTAAGTGCCTAGGTGGAACGGGACAGAATCGAACTGTCCTTCGTAACACCCCATCATGTACATCATAATTAAAAACTTTATTTGTCCTTGCACTCAATTATGTACAAGTTAACTAATCGTAACTAGCGTCACCCGCTTGGACTGCATTTTTAATAACGCTATACCGAACGAAAACGAATTCACTACCGACCAGCACCTTCATAGTGTCATGGGCTGGAAGCACCTCTATCACAGAGTATACTCCCTTCGCTAGTCCTTTGACATCGGTGAACAGTTCAATTGTTTTGGCGAAGCATAGCATATCGCCATCCTGTGCCGTTTTTTCTATATACTTAGCTGTTTTTATGACTTTCATGCATTCTTCTTACTTAACATTTTCTGGAATGATAACGATGATACCATTCCATGTACTTTAATAATTTTAGCTTTTGCGACTTCAACACGTTTATTTATTTCGTCTCCGATCTCAGGTGGGATCTTCCCTTTAGCTTTTGCGACTTCAACACGTTTATTTACTTCGTCTCCGATCTCAGGTGGGATCTTCCCTTGAGAAAAGACTACCTCGGTTACAAGAGAATCTAAATCTGCTATAGTTCCCAGTAATAATGCTAAAACGTCTTCCTCTTCTTGTTGAGCCTTTTTAATAGTATAATAATTTTTTGCCATAGTGATCTCCCATCAATTATTATTCGACATGTTTTCGTTCATTCCTTCCACAAAAAAAAGAACCGTTTTCAGGGGGAGGAAAAACGGTTCTCATAAGAGCCATAAATGACCCTTTGACTCAGATTGCAGTCTAAGTACAAGTCCCTTTACGGGACTCAAGACGTACTCGGAAGTACGTCAGTCCAAGGATGCTCTCCTTGGGGATGTATAAAATATCAAGAAAGGTATAGGTCAACTTTTAGGTTAAAAGAACAGGACTTGAACCTGCAACTTTCGGGTTTACTGCCCGACACTCATTCCAATTGAGTTATCTTTTCTGAAATAACGTATTAGTTCTTGATATATATTTTGTCTGATATTGGAGAGACTCAAGCGGGTGTTGGGTAATGATTAGAATTTAAACAAACTTTCTCGCCGCTTTAAATTTACGACACGGTGAATGGCGAGAGTAGGAATCGAACCTACGATCTTTTACTTATGAATGTAAACGTTTTACCTTTTCTGGAATTACGCAAAGAGTTCTTGAATCTTTTCAATATCAGATATTTCAAAAGAAAAACTGGGAAAGATGTTAGTCAACTTTTTTCGACCTTACCACTCTTGGGTAAGGTCTAGAACTTATCAGATTCCTGTATTGGCTTTATAGTTCCTCAGTTATCATATTCGGTTGTTAATTAGCTTACTTCTTTGTTGCTACCTACTATATCGGCAACTACTTCATTCAACTTTAATCATTATACAATATTTTTTAGACACAACTTCTAAAAAAATAATATTTTTATAAAATTTTCAATTGAAGAACCTATACTTGCCAGATTGTTGCCCATTATTTTGCAACATATCTAATACATATAAATAGTTTTCTATGTTCTTTTTCAGCCTATTCGCTACAGTATTTTTATTGTGGAAAGTATCTTTCATATAAGGACTAATATCTTCATTCTCTTCAATAGATTTTAAACGCTCTTCTTCAAGTTTTAACTTTTCTTGCATAAACGGGATAAACTGCTTACCATTTTCACCCAACTTACCTATATAATATCCCAATGAACTAATATTAATAGCACCATAAGTATCTTTACCAAAGAATTTATTATTTTCTTTCCAATGAGGCAATAGTTGTTCATAATAATTTTGAACTGTTGGAGTATCACTATCTGTTAAGGCAAACGTATGAGCGAGATAATACATTAGAGAATCATTATATTTACCAAAATTATAATCTTTATCATTGATTGTATCATTGACAAACTTCACCATTCTTTGCGAAAGTTCTTCAGGGATTGGTTTAAATAATTCTATCGCAGGACCGAATATCTCAGTATCCAATCTACCTAATAGCCGCATTACAAGGCTATCCCAGATATCTATATCAGTTTCTCCTGCATCAATTGAGTCTTTATACATTTTAGCCATACGTTCCATTTCAGTATCATAAACTGTTGTAGAATTTTCTAGAATTCTCAGCATGTGAGGATAATACATTTGTCTATATGGTTCTTTTTGATCTTCTGTTAGAGATCTAATTACAGTCAACGTATCTGACATTCTTATTTTATTACGATCTTCGTCAGTTACCAATTCTGGATATTTTTGTGCGAAAAAGACTTTGGTCTTATCTCTTCCTATATCTTTGAATAAACTATCATGTATTTCTTTTATAATATTATCTTGATATGTTCCTTTTTCTGCATTTATAATTGTTTCTAATGCATATCCATACATCTCATATGTGTGATCATATTTATTTTCTTTCAAGTTATATCTATCTAACTCCCATTCTCCATCGTCTGGATCTTTTCGATTCCACGATCCCCAACCGAAATTATCCATCTCTTCTCTAAGCTCTTCTTCCCAACCAGGATCGTCCTCAATACTCAAAAGATATTCTTCAGCTTCCTGCTGATCTGTGAAGGTCTTAGTATTATCTATTATTGGCTCCGAAAATCCATAGTTTTCTGCTACTTCCCCATTATAGTTTTCTGCCAATTCATCTTCTACTGTCCAAGTATTATATTTGGCATCTAGGTCTTCTCCTCTAAGCCATTTGATGATATCTTTTGTCTTAGTAGGTCCGACAAGCATTTCTTTATTAAAAGTATCAGACCATTCTCCCCCCATTCTCCTATACATGCCAGGTCTCACATCTTGCTGTTTTTCATTCAGCCATTGTCTAACAACTTGTGAAAAACCAGGAAGTTCATTTCCATATACTGACTGTTCCTGTACGGCATAAGACTCTCCATATCTATTTTCAAAACGCTTTATATGTATCCTAGCTAATGGACTATTAATATCCACATCTTCATTCCTGATAAAATATGCGACCAAACTTCCTACTTGCACTTCACAAAAAACAGCCTCATGATGAGATCCTTCACCGAGTTCCATACAAGAAGTCCAATCCCTATCTGTAGATATGCTTGCAACATCGTGTGGGTCTTGTGAAATTACAATTGTAAATCCATTTACAGACTTTCCAATCCTTTGATTCGAATTTATAAACTGTTGCAACAAATTATTATAATAATTATTTGTTTCTGTTAAACTCCTTTCAACGTTATAGAGTTGTCCTTCCTCCGCTTTTTGTCTCAAATCCATTAATTCTTGTTTGCGAATTCTTTCTAAAAACTTAGTAATTCGCCAAGTTCTCCCACCTTGTTGACAATATCCTTTTCGATAATCGACTTGATCACAACCTCCCTGTTGTAGGATCTCTATAACCTCTTGATCTGAAGCGGCTAAAGAAGATTGTTCTTCAACGGGAGAAAATGGGATATAAACTCTATTACTTCCATTAAACCACTCTTTGAACGGATATGGATTTTGTTTAGATAAAGTTTCTATTTTGTTATAGAAATCTTCGTATGCTGCGATTTTGATGGATTTATACCAATTCACGCATATATATTCGATAAATAATTAGTTTATCCTTTGCAAACCTGCCGTTACCTTGGCAAAATTCTTTCTGTTATGTCCTTTAAATCAGTAATAGACACAACCAACGATTGCTGTCAAAAATGACATTATTCTGCTTTCTTTTTCCAAACTTTAGGTCTGGTGGTTAGGTGATACTTCTGTATCCCATTTGCTGCGTCAATCTGACCTTGTTTATATCCTTGGTCATATCCTAAATCGTTAGTTTCAAGCGAATTAAGACAAAAAGCACCAAATAATATACCGGCACCAAGCAAAAACACAAGAATGATAGACAAGTAATCTGGTCCTCCTCCAGGCAGTCCTTGAAAGAAGAACATTAAAAGAGCAAGACAAATAAGACATACACCTACAATAGCTACAAATATTACTAAAAAGATCACTTTAAAGCTCCTACTCAAGCTGCTTTTCTATTTCAGCAATCTGCATATCTGTTTTAAGCTCATCACTCATCAGACTTTCAAGCTGCTTTTCTATCATCGCCAACTTCTTCTTTTCGCTGGCTAAACGGATTTTAGCTAAACGAGTCTTGAAATCACTTTCCCAGTCTGCGACTGAAAAACCCATCCAACTAAACTTGCCAGTGTAAGTATCGCCTCGGTTTTGAAACCCGACCGATATTTGTGGAGGTACATTAAACTCACTCATTTCTAATTTCCTTTACATCTTAAAAGATTCAGCTTCATTCCATTCTTCGTTGTCTCTCCACTTTTTAGTAGCGACAAGAGAAGCATAAACTACGGTTTCACCTTTTTTAACAATTTGTCCAATGAATCTCTCACCAGACAATTCTTCAACATCTATATCACCGCTAGTTTTATCGACTTTCTGATCCATATCTATATCAGCGATGTCATTAACGATCTTTTTAACTCTATCGTACTCTTCATTAGAGGCTTCATTTAAAGCAGTCCTCAGATCAGAGACAGACTGAGCCTTTCTTAATGGAACTCTTGTAGCTGGAACTTTGCCTTCATAATCGTTAGCTTCTATTATAGCCAAACTACCGTAACACTCACGAATTAATGAGGTCCAAACCGAAGTCCAATATTCGTAACCGGGAGTTCTCTCTACACCAACGACTCTACCGTTAATAAGAACGATAGCTCCAACTTGCTTATCAACTGGCTCGAATTCTGCTACGAAACGATCAAGCTGTTCCTTAAAAGAATTAAAGAAGTACTCAAGGTGAGCAGCCCCAGAATTACTTTGAACGCCAGCCCTTTTGTTTAAGGCACTAATGTCTCCCCAAAGTCTATCATAGCCTCTGGTGTTACGAACCTTATAAGCCTTTTCTCTAAGAGGGAAAGGCAAAATCATCATGTTATGTTCTCCACTTGCAACATAACCTCCCTGGTTTTGCTGAATACACATCGCATTCGTAAAAGATCCAGTTTGTTTACCTTTCACAATACCTACATGAGGTAATGCATGGTCTTGGGCAGACTGCTTAACAACGTAGCCAGCTTGTGGAGGAACGATCATTGTTTCTTTCTTTTCGTTTTTGAAAACAAGCGTACCATATCCGCTTGTAGAAACTTTAGCAGACTGATTCGGAGATACAAAACTATCATCAGAGATATCACTGATAAGAGGTATAACTTGCATAACTCCAACACTTTGTATTTTTCCTGGCGTACAACCTTTAAGGATTTCAGCCAACTTCATTTTTGATTTTTCTTTTGCCATTTTTCTATTCCTTACTTAGCGACTAAACGATTTGTGATGATATCAAGCAATCCAGCGATTCCTTGTTCCAACTCACCTTGACTAATAGCCGCACGGATCATTGACAATCCAATGCCCTCTGGCTTAGACACAGGTAGAGGCTCAATGCTATCTGACAAAGATCTCAAGCCAGCCGTTTCAGCAGACATAACTGGTGAGATTTGGAAGATAGGAGTGTCTATGTCCATATCTCTCAATGCGTTAATAACTTCATTAACTCTGCCAGCAGGAGCATTCTCGTAACCGTCTGAAATCATATAAACAGCATCAGGATTGGTTTCTACAACCTCTAGCAATGCGTCTGCAAGAGAAGTACTGCCAGAAGTCTCTATCATGCCATACTTATCAAACGATCCATTCGTAGCTACAACCGTAGCCTTCTCAGCAGAAGCTGCTAGAACATCCTTCATAGATAATGCTATGGAAATCGGTCTATGTTTTTGCGTATCAGAACCGAACATAGACAAAGAACTATCTACAACTACGCCAACATGATAGTGTTTCATTGGAAAGGTAAGACTTATTCTCTTAGCCTTCTCGTCTAATGCTTTACGTATTTCTTTTGAACCGCCCTCTTCTTGAGCGTATACATATAGTTTCACCATATCTTGTTTGGTTGGATCGAATTCAAGCTCAACACCAGCCTTCTTCGCTGATCTCTGTTTAGCCATCTTCTGTCCTTGAGACATAACGCTTTTAGCTTTTTCGATAACTTTGGCAGCAGGGATGCTTGAGTGGAATCTACTACGAATACCCTCAAGAACTTCTGGTGGTAAACCAACTCCTTTATCAAAGTCTTTCCTCGCAGCATAAAACGCAGAAATCAAATCTACTTTCCATGTTTTCTTTTTGCCGCCAAGAATGAAACAAATGCATTCCCTAGCTACAGCCTTATTGTCAGCATACTTATCAACTGACTTCTTTACAAAACTCTTCTCTTTGTCGGTCCATTTGCTAGGAGCCTTCTCTAAAACGCTTCTTAAGGCACTAGACTTCTTCTGACCGAGAGCATGAACAAGAGCAGTCTTCATCTTATCTTTATATTTGATAGACCAGAATGAAAGGTTCTTACTTCCTATGATCGTATTGAATATCATCTTTCTGCTACGACTATTGTTAATCTTCTGATCCTTAATGACAACAAACATTCTAAGCAAATTGGTGATAGGAAGTTGAGACGTAAGATCTCTGATAACTTCATTCTCTTGATCTGCACTTAAGAAACATTGGTTCAAATCCCAAGGATAAGGCTCTGAGATAAGGCGTAGAATGCCCTTCTGCATGCTTATATTGGTTACGCCAGGCAACAGTAGCATTGAAGCGTAAAGTCCTCTGTTAACGCCATATACAGCGTCATGGATAGCCGCTAAAGCTGTATCTTGGTCTTTCTTCTTGTTGTAGAAGGTGGACCTAGCTGTGACTGTAGTCATAGAATCTATAAAACTAACAATTGCAGTTTGAACTTGCTTCTTATTTTTAGTGACAGAAACCTTGCCGTTCTTATAAACAGCGAGAGGTTTTACCGTTTCTACTTTCTTTGTTGCTGTAGCCATAATTTTCTCCATTTTTCAATATCAATTACATTATACATATTGTAGAGTCACAAAATGAATTATTTGTCTTTTTTCCCAAACTTCAGAGAAGAGACGAATCTCGCCAACGGTCCTTTTTCTTTCTCTTCTACATCAACCACAGTCTCTGGATCTATGATGATATGAACAAATGCTCCACAATTCATTTCGGTTTCTATTTTTTCATTCTTTCGAACTATTTTTTGAAAGAATTTATCGATAAACTTGTAAGACTCATCGTCTGACGGTTCCATACTATTCTTTATAGCATAACGGGACAACCTTACCTAACAAAGTTTCAACAGAAGGTAAGAATCTCATTTTTGCCGGATTGTTAGCTTGCCAATCCTTATAAACTTTTTTGACAATAGACTCAAAATAATCATGTGGAATTAACGCTTCTTTATTGACTGTATACTTATATCCAGTTTTATCTCTGAGACTTGCTTCTAACGTAGATATAACTTTATGTATGGTCGTTTTAAACGGTTTACCACTATCATCAAAAAGACTAATATAGCAATGACAAGCTGCAACAATTTCACTTTTGTGTTTTGACATATTCCAAAGATAAACATTCAGTTCTCGCTTATTGTCATGCTTAATCTCTAACTTTATAGAAGGCTGTACATCAGGAAAAACACGAGAAAATATATCCCTCCATTTTTGCATCATGACTCCTGCCGATTCAGGAGTCAGAAAACTATCTTTCTTCTTCATAATATCTCCGACAATCTTTTATTCTCCCCACAACTCAAACTGGTATCCATCTTCTGTTTCTCTAACCAAAACTGCTTCAGACTTAATAAACTCTTCGGTTTTAAGGTTTAAAACATTTACTCTATAAACTTTGTAGTCTTTTTCCTCAACAATTAGTCCCATCTTAAAATGACAACCAGCAGGGACTCCATCCATAAAACCTCGCATATGTTCTTCAAGAGTGAAGTCTCTCCAAGTAATCTTCTTTTTCTTGACTTTCTTTTTAACTTTTTTAGGTGTTTCTTTCGTCGCTGTCATAATGTCTATCCTTTATTGTTTTCTTCAAGAATTTTTAAACTGATTTCAAGAGCAAGATAAGAGTCAACGACATTTTGAGCAGTCGTTGCTCCGTACTTCTCTTCTATCTCACTTTTCCTCAACAACAACGCATCAAACAAATCTTGGGCTTTATCAAAATACTTTTGTGCGTAATCAGGTTTGGTTGTCATAAAATCTTGGACATTATTTATTCTATCTGCGATTTTGATTATGAGAGCATCAATGCTAGAAGAACGAAACGTCTTCATGTATTCTTTTTTCGCGTCTTTATCGCCTTCATACGTTAGTTCTTGAACTACTTTAGCAGCCTCTTCGCCTATGACACCATCAAGTTCATAATATGTCAAATTAGTATTTTCCAAAGCGTCATGTAGCATCGAAGCAGACAGAGTTACATCTGTGCCCGCTCCCCAAGACCAAACAGACCTCATAACTTGGAAAGGATGGATTATGTAAGGGAGAGACATCCCATTAATCTGTCCTTTTCTATTTTCAGGTCTATGCCATTTTACAGCTAAATCTATTGCGTCTTTTAACATCGTCTCCTCCTCAGTTACTACAAACATAAATATCAGTCGGACCATCCTCGTGAATATGTATGTTCTTGAAATACGGCATAAGCAAACTCATAAATTCTTCAGGACTTATCCAATCAAACTCTTGATGATCAGGTATGCATCCTTCACAAAATTGTCCATGATGAACGACTCCATCAACCAGTTGAGAAACTTCTGCGTAATAAACGCCATCAATTTCATACTCTTTAACTGCAATATCTTCTGATGGTTTTGTATTGAACGTGTTGAAAACAAACTTTCCATTAGGATTTAAAGCTCTACTTACTAACTCAGCACTCGTTTGTTTGATGTCGTCTTTTTCTAACAACCAATAATTAATTGCTTGTTGACAAAAAATGCAATCAAATTTACTATCAGCAAGACCTTCTGTATCATAAAAGAATTCTCTGGCACCATACTTCTCGAATCGCATAGGACCACGTTCGATTACAGATGCTTCCTGCAAGAAGTCTTGTAATGCGAACCTACAAGATAGTTTGGATTCTGTCTTATCTATAGCGAATGCTCTACTCGCACCGCGATCAATAGCTTCTTCGGATGCTCGTCCAGTTCCGCAACATAGATCAAGAAAAGAATCGCCAGCCTTGAAACCAGCCAAATCTAACATTTGACCAGGTCCACGCTTCAAAAATCTCTTGTACAACTTATTATATGTATCACAATCAATCATATCATCTCCTTAAATAATTTAAAAACTCCGTGATCCTTAATCTCGAAATTACCCATGAGAGCCTTTAAAGGTCTAAGCGAATCTCTTACTATCCCAGGTGGGCATAAGTTTAAAACCATTAAGCATGTCTTCTCTACTAGCATTTTCAAGAGTTTTCCACATTTCATCAGAAATGCCTGGAAAATCTGGCTCATCTTCTACCGCTTTAAGAACAATATACAGATTTTCGGATGTTATTTTTCTCATATCCATATTCCTAATGCTTCGATTTCTTCTTTTGTAAGTTTTTTGAGAACAGCCTCTTTTAGTTTGTCTTTTTCGTTTCTAGCAAATACTCTAAAAAAGAAAATAAACCTTGTGAAAAAATAAAAACTTTGTTGTTTCAAGATTTACTCAGGGGACAAATAAATCTCATGTTATTCGTCAATGATTTTTTGAAGTTTTATAACATCAATGATTTCGATGGGATGACCATTCTTCTTTAAATCTTCAGCTTTTTGCAATTTACTACCCGGAGAATCTCCTACTATTACATAATCAACTTTTTTGGACACAGAAGACTTAATAGTTCCACCATGCTCCTCGACAAGACCTATCCAAATTGCCTTACCAGTCTTTTGTGCACCAGTAAAACAGAAGTTCTTCCCAGACAACTTGCCATTCTTAGGAACCTCTACCTCAACATGCATTAACAACTCGTCAATATCATCTGCATTCTCTGACATGTATTCATCAACAGCCAAAGCAGTGACGCTACCAATATCTTCGACTTGTTCAAGATCTACAATCGTAGCAGAACGAATTTTATCTAGACTACCAAGATGCTCTGCTAAAGCTCTACCAGTTCCTTTGCCAGCACCTGGGATGCCCAAAGAGGCAAAGAATTTAGCAAGAGGAATTTTCTTTAATTTCCTTCTAGCTTTATCAATTTTAGCTAGAAGTTTATCATTGTCTTTTGTTTTGTCTGGATTCGGGACCATATGAATAGCAGCAATAATCAAAATAGCAGTTCTATATGTGAAGTCAGCATCAGTAAGATCTTCAACCTCTAGTCCATAGAAATCTGCTGGGCATCTAACCAATCCAAAAGATACAATCTGTTCAGTTTTGCTCGGTCCTATTCCTTTAACTCCAAAAGTAGTTAAGTAGTGAAGAAGAGTCCCAACATTTCGAGCAGCACATTTATCATTGTCGCAAACTAAATCTGTCCCAGTCTTTCCGATCTGAAAACCAAGAGTACTATTGCAAGAAGGACATCTACTAGGATATTCTATCTTACTTGCCGCTTTCTCAACTTTAATGACTTTTGGTATGATCTTTCCGCTTTTGATAATACGCACTTTAGCTCCAATACCGATACCATCAGATTTGACAATACCAACATTATGTGCAGTACAATTCTCTACATTAGTCCCAGCAAGTTGAACTCCCTCAAACTCCAAAATAGGCGTTACTCTACCTGTTCTGCCAGTCTGCCAACGAATACTCTCAACAGTAACAACCGCAGATTTCTCTTTGAACTTCCAAGCAAGTTTACCTCTAGGATTGCCGGTAACAGAACTTCCATGAGTACCCAACTGTTCTCCATCTTCAATATTGTTGACAGAAAGTACGATTCCATCGACTTCAAAATCAAGCGTAGTTACCGCGTTTTCCATTTCTGCAAGATTGTCATAATGGAAAGGCTTGAGAAGTACAAACGGAATATCGAGTTCATTCCTACACCATTCAGACCTTTCAATTTCAGTCTTGTATGGAGGATTATCATGGTTATCAATTGCATAAGCTGTGAATTGGAGCTTACGTTTCTTAGTTATTGTAGGATCGTCAAATTGTCTGATCGCACCAGCAGCATAGTTTCTTGGATTTGCTGGCGGCTTTTTGCCCGTCCAATTATACTTGTTTTTCTTTCCGTCTCTCTTGATGTCTGCAACAATCTTATCAAAAACTGAGATTTTACAAGTGACTTCGCCGCGAATACGACAAGTGACAGGAAGCGGTAGAGTTGTATGAACGCCATCAATATATTGAGCGTTTTCTGTTACAAGTTCTGCATTAACTCCATCGTTAGGTCTAAGCCCAGCAGCAACTAACTTGCCTTTTTCGTAATAAAGAGCTAAAGCGACTCCATCATGTTTAAACGAAGTGACAAATAAAGGATCTTTAGCCTTCTTGGGATCATACTTCAACTCATCGCAACAATCTTTAAGCCATTTCTTCAAAATCTCATCTTTTTCATCAAGCGTTCCATTCGCTTTAGAAATACTCGTCATTGGAGGATCATGCGCGATTTTATTGTTAGTAGTTTGGAATTGAGCAGCAGTTACATTATCGAAAACTTTAGACTTGGGATGGAGCTTAGCCAATAAAGCTCTCATAAGGTCATAGACGTTATCTGGAACATCTTTATCGTTCAAAGGGTTGATGCAATCTTGCCCTAAACCAAACAAATCATCCAAAACAGGGATGATCTGCTCTAATTCCAATATGCTGTAACCCTCTACTTCAGCGAACGTTGTATATAATTCTGCGTCATAATCTTGTCTACTCATTCGGTAGTCCTTTCGCTTCTATTGCGTTTCTTCAGAAAATCGGGAAATATCCTAACTTATGATTTGTTAAACATTTTTTTGTACCAAGGCTTTACTTCTTTAATGACTTCAAATTTGAAGCATCTGATCTTGCCTCCGTCATGAATTATAGCCCCAATATCTTCAATATTGATTTTGACTTTCAATAATTTACCATGCTTGTAATATTTCAATGCTCTTTTTTTAGTCCAAGCACTCAAACCAAAAGAATTCTCATAAGACTACCTTTAGAATAACATGCTTACTCCACATCTTACAAAAAAGAATGCAGCAGCAACAAAAATAGCGACACAAACAAACGCACATATTGCGGCGGGACCAGATTAAAGCATATTAGAGATCCTCCACCATCATATTTTTCCACTGAGTGAATCTGCGTTCATCCCTCTGCTGTTCCAACTCAGTCTTCTCTACTTTACTAGATAAACCTCTTTCTACCAACCATTTATCAAAACCAGAACAACCGCTCTGTGTCAGTAGAATACATACTAAAAACGTAGCTATAATATATTTAACCATAAAATTTCCTTTCTAGGTTGAAATTATTATACCATAAACTGAATCACAATGTAGGAATTATTTTTTTAATTAAAAGTTTAACCGAACGGTTCAATTCTCCTAAAGTCCCATTGTTAGAAATGAGATGGTCAATCTCGATTTGGTCTATCCCCTCAACTGAATTTTTGCTGTCAGCTATCGTTATATCGTTTCTATTCGGTAATCTCTCCGCTATGATATTATCATCAGTCCCAATCCTTACAAAGATAAAACCGCTCTCTTTAAGATACTTATAAGAATTGTTTCTGCAATCAGAATTAAGACATATAACTCTCCCCTGGTAAGCATATACAATACTATCTACTTTTTCAATATACTTTGGTCCAAGTTCTTTTTCAAACTTTGCGGCTAGATACTGTAAAAGTTCACCATCTTGAGATCGGCTCTCAATGTCCATTATCTCATAGATTCTTCTCTGCATCGTGTGCAAAGGCTTTGCTATATTACATTCCCAAACCCAATATGAAGTACCTTCATATTCGAGATAAGCTTTAGCAAGTTTAGAAGCAGAACTTTTGCCGGAACCCGAAGGTCCAATAAACGCTATTTTAATCGGTTTCGGTTTCGGTTTCGTATAATTCATTAGTCCATCCCTTGTATATCTTACCATCTGCTCTCATCACCGGGTTAATTGCTTCGCAAGCACAACTTCTAGTTTCTATTTCTACTTGCATCTTCTTAGAACGGAAAATTATATTACCTTGTTCATTTGTCGTATAATCGCTAATGCATAAGTCATCAAAAATCTTTTGAGAAGACACGAATCTCTTTTGTACATCAGTAGGATATTCATAGTCAAACATCTGTCGTACAACTACAGCTTTAGCTCCTACAACATCATTAGCCCAACTAAAGTATCTCCTTAACTCTCTAGCATCACTTATACCGCCTTTCATTAGGACTACTGACATTTTGATGGGAGTAAACAGGTGTTGCATATCAAGCATTCTATATCTTACGCCCATCAATTTGAAATTCTTCTTTTCATCATAATGCATTCTTGACAAACATAGGTATAAAAGTTTTCTTAGTCTTGCTCCCCTTTGTATGACAAAAGATCCGTTTGTATAAACTTGAGTTGGAGCCTTGTCTATACAAGAGCTAATAATTTCAGCTATTCTCTTATGCATAAACGGTTCCCCTCCACCAGTGATCTCTATTTTGTCTAAATCTAGATCTTTGATTTTTTCGAGATGTTTGACATCAAGTCTATTTCCAAACCCCGTTTCTTTTTTCAATTTGGTAATACAACATGGACAAATCGCGTTACATTCGTTCTCTACTGGTACGATATACAATTTCATATTTTTTCCTTAAATATCTAAATGAATCTTACTGGGTTGAGCAGCATTGTTAGAATTATATTTACCATTATACAACTTTATGTCTCCCACACTTTCAAACCAAAACATTTGTCCGATTCTCATATGAGGATAAATTATAGTCGGAAGCTTAGCTGTCATTTCAAGCGTTATATGACCATAAAAACCTTGATCTACTAAACCAGCACAAGCATGATTCTTGATAAACAGTCTTCCGACTGAACTCTTGCCAGTACACAAACTAGCAAAATGATCAGAACCAAACTGCTCAACAGTAGAACCTAAATAAGCATGTTCTACTTCCATCATATATCCATCTTCTGGAATAATGATCTCTTCATATTTCATCGGCAATTTAGGGTCTATGCAAGGAGTAAACTTATGCACCGAATTAGGTAGCAGTCTACGAAGAAGCGGAGCAAGACGATAGTCATAACTGTTAGGATTAACTTGTTCTTCGCTAAAAGGATCGATCCTTATTCGTCCTTCCGCGACTTCTTTTTCAACTAGCTTACCTGTCAACCAAGCCATATTTAAACTCCATATACTTTGTCAATTATTATCACTGATCATCTTACAAATATCCACAAAATATTTCTGATCAAAATCGGATTTCATTCTGTTTATATTCTTATGAACCCATTGAACGTTTCCTTTAATGTATCCTTTAGAACTATCAATTCTGTCAAGAGAAGCTGTTATCTCTTTTTTTTCATCTCCGGGTTTATTACCTATGACTATAGATAGTTTACTTAGAGCACATTTCTTGTTTTGCTTTATATATAGATCATATAAATATTTTTTAGACACATCATATTCATGATTTCTTTGCCTAGCGGTTCGTTTTATCCTAGATACAGTTTTACCACTCATTTCTGCAAAACCCTTATATTTTAAAAGAGCATTCTTTTTTATAACACATTTTTTACACATCAATTTCAAACCATTAGTTAATTTATAAGAACTAACATCTTCTTCATTTCCGCAATCGCATAAACATTTCCACCAAAAACAGTGATCATAACCTTTACCTATCTTTTCAATAACTTTAAGTTTGCCAAACCTTTTCCCTTTCAACTTTTTTTTATTACTATTCGTTCTAATTTCTATGTTGTGTTTATGCAAATATTTTAAAACCGTTTTTTGATCGGTATCCAATTCACATGCAATTTTTCTAGAACTTTTTTCTTTCTTTATATATTCGCTATATAGAAACTCTTTATTATTCAGCTTTTTTTTCAAATTTACATTATTCATACTTTACATTATACTTAACATTACAAAATCCTTCTTATTCTTTTGTGATACTGTCCCAAAAATCATCACTGATGGATGTAAGGGTTAACTCTAACCATCTTACATTGTTTGAGATCTTCTAGCTTATTACCTCCAGAATAAGATATACTACTTTGTAAATCTTCTTTTAGTTCCCTGAGTAAAAAATCCATATCTCCTTTATATTTGATAAGCATTTTCTTGCCTTCTATATTTTTTGAATAACCTTTATTTTTTTCAGAAGCACTACCATAATATTCTTTATATAATGTATCATTAATATCTATGATTTGACCAGCAGACTGATTAAACCCAGCAAAAAGAGATCCAGCCATAACGAAATCTGCTCCAGCACAAATAGCTTTCGCTATATCTCCATTTTCAACTATTCCTCCATCAGCTATTATAGGAATGTCTGTAATTGTAGAAGAACAAGCCATCAAGCATGAAACCATAGGTATACAAAAACCAGTTTTGTGTCTAGTAATGCAAACTTTTCCATTAGCAATACCGATTTTGATCGCTGATGCCCCCCATTTTTGTAAAGCCAAACAGGCTTTAGGAGTAGCTACATTCCCAGCAATTAAAAATGAAGATGGAAAATTTGTTTTGATATATTCAATCATTGACCTTACTCTATCATACCACGCATTTGCGATATCAATGGTTATATATTCTGGACAAATTTTTTCTTTTTTCAATTTCTTCAACGTATCATAGTCAGCACTATTAATTCCGATGCTGATAGAAACAAATAGATTTTTATCGATCATATCTTTGCAAAATTGTAAAGTATCTATATCAAAACGATGCATAACATAAAAAATATTGTTTTCTGCACAAAAAATACAAGTCTCTTGATCTACCACACTCTTCATATTAGAGGGACAAACCGGCAAAGAAAACTCTCTTTCTCCTAAAAACTTTGAAACATTACATATATCTCTGCTTGGAACAACACATTTATCTGGAACAAGACAAATGTCTTGATACCCAAAACCATATCCTATAATTTTAGAATCAAAATCAAATTTTATATCGTTTTCTATTCTCATTTAAATTTAGACATATCAATATCAATGCCTTTATCTCCTATAATACCATTTATATCCAACACATCAAGTTTACTTAAATCCAGTATCCCCAAATAGTCCCAACGCGAGTCTCCTTCATATCCATCATGACATTCGTAAATCCAAGACTCATAAGTCCAAAGAGTGGGGATTTCCATTGTTTTTGATAAAATCGGTCTTTTGTTCTTTTTAGCTTTTTTAATATAGTTCTTCAACAATGGTACAATATCTTTCACGAGATAGTATAGCCCATCTGTTTCATCTATACCTAAAATCTCTGCTACGCCAATATTCTCATGTTCGCATTCTAAACCACAAGAATAGTTATAATCAAAAGACAGATCTCCAGCAAAACTATTTATGTCAAAAACTAACATATTCTTCTTGATCTTAAAACTTCGAGTAAAAGATCGTTGTTCAAAATCAATAACATCGAGGCTATTATCATCAAGCTTGTTACCTAATAAGTCAGTACAAACACAATCATAAAAAGGATCGCCGCTAAGACTTGTTTTAATTTCTTCGCCTTCTTCATAAAAAGTAACATTAAGCCGCATGATACATTTTTCTCGGTGATAATCTCTTTCAGTTGAAAACATTATTATTTACTTCCTTTCTTGTGAGCGTCATATAGTCCGTCAGCTATTGAAAGTATCATACCAGAATCTTTCAATCCATCTACTAAATGTTTAGGGAGTTCATCGAAACCGTAATATGCTCCCGCCAATGACCCACATACAGCAGCAGTCGTATCGGTATCGTCTCCAAGATTGACTGCATCCAATACAGCAGACTCAAAATTCTCAGTCCTATGGAACGCCCACAAAGCCGCTTCGAGAGACTGTACTACATAGCCTGTTCCTTTGATTTCTGGTGGCTGTCTATGCTTGAAAGATCCGCTTTGAATTTCATCAATCAATGGAGACAATTTCAATATGTCACAATCTAAAATATCTTCTTTAGTTGCTCCGCTTGCAGCTTTCGCTATCATCAATCCCAACAATGCACATGCATCAAGACATTCTTCTGTCGCATGAGTTAGTCTCGAATGCTCTATACATACTCTAGGAACAAGTTTTAAATCATTACTATAAAAAAGTGGGACAGGAGCAAGTCTCATGATCGATCCATTGCCAGCATTATTCGGATTAGTTGAACCAGAAAACGGATCTCTAGTTGTCATAAATCTATCTAATGCTTGTCTTGTAGTTTGACCAATATCAAAACAGAATCCGGTGCTACTCATATAACCTTCTTTGTACCAACGACAGAATTTAGTCATTTGACTAAAAGGATCATGCTTTCTCATTGTTGTTAGACTTATAGCTGAACAGAGAGCCATAGATGTGTCATCTGTCCAATCCCCAGCTTCTAGTCCGAACGGTCCTCCTGCTCGGTAGTCTTCGATTGGCTCGAAGAATCCTGGTGGTTTAAACTCAATGGGAGCACCTAACGCATCTCCTATCGCCAATCCTATCAATGAACCTCTAAATTTATCTCTTGTTGTCATAATATTATTCCTTTTAATCTGCGAATAAATCAAAAACAGTTCGGTTCTTGAAATTCGTTATTATTAATTCGTTACCTACCTTCTTCGTTTTCGACTGGTTCTTTCCGCTAGACGTACCAGAATAGGACCATTGCTCTCCATAAAAATTGAAACCATTATACAAGCTCCTAATAAAACCTCCTTCATCGTCATCATAACTTATTACAAATCTATGATTGCATTCTTTAATCCTCTCTGCCAACTTTCTATGATCTGCGATAGTAAAATTATGTTTATATAGTTTTGAATTTTCATCTAATTCTGTGTTGACAAAATATGGAGGATCTAGATATATCAAAACATCATTACCGCGAGTACTCAACGACTTCTCGTAACTGTCAGATGTTATTTTTACGCCTTGCAAAATTGCTGATGCTTCATGAAGTTTGCCAGTTTTGACTATTGACCAACCTGGTGGATTAGAGAAATAGAGTCTTGATTCTTTTTCATAGTTAACTCTACCTCCCCAAACAGTTCTATTGACATAAAAATATCTAAGAGCTTGATCCATATCTTCATCATGAGCGAATTTATCGAAAATATCCCTCATTCTATGATTATAGACTTTTCTACCGTTAAAAACGTCTTCTGTGGACTCTTCTTCGAAATGAAGGGGAATCTCCCTACATTTGGAAATAAAGTCCTCTGGGCGGTCCCTGAGAGCCTTATATACGCTCATAAGATCAACGTCTAAGTCATTTATCCATCTTTTCTTGCTAGGCGAGACATGAAAGAAGATTCCTCCTCCACCAACAAAGGGAATCCTTACCTCTTCGTAAGAATATGGGAAATATTTGAATATTCTTTCTCTTACGTTGGCTTTCGACTTACCACCGGGATATCTAAATATATTCAAAAACCAACCTTTCAAGTGTGTCCACGGTGATGACGATTATCCTCTATAATAGTTCCAATTATCATACCGACTATCATTCCGACTATAAAAGCTGCAAAGACTAAATACCACATGATTAACCTTTAAAATACTTACTCTTTTTTCCTCGTTTATCTCTATACTCTGTATTAATCTCATTATACGCAACCCAAACGTCACTATCATAAAATTTAGTAATAGCTTCTAAGTGAGATGGTATGGTACTCAAATCAACAGGATAGAAGTGGTTAGCATCAACACCTATATTAAACATATTCAACTGATACTTCCATGCAGCATGTACGTGTCCGACTAGACACAACCGATCCTTAACCCCAGATGTAGGATAATGAGTAGCATAACAAGGAATATCTCCTACCTGAATATTTAGCCCTTCTCCATTTGGGATGACTCTATCAAAATATTTAGACAAAACTTCATCGCTCAACTCAATATCATGATTACCTCTGATAAGAGTTTTTTTACCATTGAACTTTGCGACTTGATCTATTTTATCAAGAGTTTTGTTACAACAAACATCTCCTACGAATATTACTTCATCATCTGGTTTGACAACGCTATTATGTAGTTTAATCAACTTCGCTATCATAACATAAGCAGAATCGAACGGTCTACCTAATATTTTCATGCGAGTGTCGCCAAGATGTCATCACCAGTCCGCAGTAATCCAAATTGAATTACGCGGACTTTTCTCCTCATTTTTTGCTTTAGTTGTCATTTAAAAACTCCTTACTTCCTTTATTCCTATAAATAATCATATAAGCACATCCTTTTGATATATTCATTTTATCCGAAATTTCTGTCACATTTAACCTTACTATAACTTAATTGTTTACCACAAGCTGGACATTCTATTTCACCAAACCATTCATCAGTCTCTTCTACTCTTTCTTCTATCGCAAGACGAGCTTCTAAAATGATATGATCTATCATTTTAACGGTATGTTCATCCATACCGACATCAATTCTAGTATGAGTTTCTACTTCAGGTTTTTCGTCTAAGAGTCGTTGGGCTTCTCTTAACTGTCGTTCAGCTTTATAGTCCATTATTCTTCCTTGATAAATAACTTTTTCCAATTCTTCTTGATTCTGTTTGTAGATTCCCAATCTTCCCAAGGTCGTATACTTATTGCTTTAGCATCCAACATAATACCTATATCCATAGATGTCATTCTTATTGCTGGGTCATTGGGAGAAAAGCCTTTATAGATTTTAGACTCGCCATATCCTAATACATACTCTAAACTAGCTGGAGGAAGTATAGCCCAAACTTCGACAGAAGGGACAACAATAAAAGCGTTGTATTTAACACATTCTTTTAAAGAGTGCGTCTTTATAGTCATCATTTTTCTAGGATTGCCATTTGATCTGTCATAAGCTTTTATCTCTATGAGTATTTCTTTGCCATCTACAATAAACTTTTTATCTGGCTTTGCGTTTACATCTTCTGCTTTCGTAATTATTTTTCCATCGTGTCCGCATCCGTAATTTTCATACGTTATTTTTTTACGAGATTGAAAGCACATCTCATTACAGATTATGTTTGCCCATATTTCTTCTTTCTTATCAGCTTCGGACATATAGCCTGCCCATTCTTCTTCCGAGCGATCATCTCGTGCGTGAGTTGTATCTCTTTTCGCCATTATTCTTTCTCTCTGCGAATATCTTTAGTCTCAAGATAGTTTCCCATTACGTCAAATACTTCCCAGAAATTACCTTTATACTCTTCGAAAGAGACATTTTGTCCGATCAACATCTCTTTGACTATCTCTCTTCTTTTCTCTGTCAGCATGCTTGAGAAAACGGGACCATAAACGATTCTCGTTATGCCAGATTGGATTAAAGCCCTAAAGCAATCGATGCATGGATAACCTGTTATAAATGCTGTAGCTCCTTCTAGTGAAACTTTAGCGTTATATATCGCGTTTCTTTCCGAGTGTTCCATCCAATCATACTTGAGGGGGGGTTCGAGTGGTACATTGTCATCTAAAGCTCCCCTCAACGGTCCATTATATCCAATGCTTAAAATTCTATTTCTTTTATCTACAATAATACATCCATGTTTCGTGCGAGGATCAATACTTCTTGTTGTTGCTACCATAGCTAACGCCATAAAATAATCGTCCCAACTAGGTCTTCCAAATCTATCTGCCATTTTTAACTCCTATTAACTTTTATCAAAAATTATAAAACTAAATTCATCTATTTCTACTTTTTTCGGTGGGACAGTTTCTATCCCAGATGTTTCCGTATAATCTTTCACACCTACTGTTGATGCAATTGATTTAACAGATTCAACCTTTGTCGCCGTACTGAGAGACGCTTCTGCGAGAGATTTAAAGGTTTCTCTTTCCATCGCCTCTGCCATCATATCTGTTATATATTTTTTCATTGATAAACTGAATCCTTCTGGTTCCATATTACTCCTCATCGAAAGAGATAAAACCGAACTGATCAATTTTTTTGATCTTGCCTTTACCTCTCCCTTCTATTCTCAAACTCCACAGTTTCACAATGTCAACAATCTCTTTTAACTCTTCGACATCTATTTTTTTATCTCTGAACTCTTTAAGTACTGCTTCTAAAACTGAAATGACAACTTCTTTCTTTGTTTTAGGTTCAACCTTTTTTTTGGAAATTGCAGCCTCATCGACCTCAACCCAAGTCTGCTCTGCTGAATCCCACAATACTTTTTCTTAACTTTTTTCGGTACTTTTACTTCTTTAAGCCAATCGACGACTGTATCTCCGAAATCTTTTTCTCTTTAGCCATTCCCACGACTTTCATATCTTTAATTTTGTTATAAATATATTCTGATCTATCTATTTTTAAAGCATAAGAATCTATTTCGGTAATGCCATAACTAATTTTCCTTAAACGAAACAAATCCAAAAGGTCCATTAGGTTTAGGCTTTTCGACTTTTACAACTGACGATTTTTGATGCTCAAATATCTCGGCGTTTCTTTTTATCAAATTAGCCAATTCTGAATCTGTAAGTGACATAGCACTACATTCAGGCTGCCCCGGCATCTTAGAAGGTTTAGTCTTCGGCGGGGCGTATGTGTCATTAATCTCGTTCATCAATTGTTGCGAAGGTTGTATCGGCATTCCTAACTGGATACAATTCTCTGCGCTACTGACAGATTTACCATCTAAAATACAGATAATCTTGTATCCTTTTCTATACTTCGTATCCTTCTCAGTAATGATATTTTTGCATTTTCTATAATTTAAAAGAGTAACATCGTGAGTATGACATGTAACATTTGTGAACGAGCGTTTAGGCCAAAATTGAGAGTCATTACCACCCAAAGAACAATCCCCCCAAAACGCATATTCAGTTTTAGGGTCTTCGCTCAAAATACGTGCGACAATTTGATACGCTACCGTTAAAGTCTGCTCTCTTTTGAAATCACAGAATATTCTCAAATAAGAGTACTTCTTGAAGACTCTAGCAGCATCAGCAATAATATCGAAATCAGACATCTTCTTCATCCTTTAAATCAATGTGGTCAAAGGAAGGCATAGAGTCTATGAAGAGCTTCTCTTCACGGTCCTGCTTCCTTTTGCTGACCGCTTTTTGCAAATTCTCCTCTCTCTTCTTGTTCTTGTTTCCTCTCTTGTCTATTTCAGTACCAAGAGAGCTTAAAGCGTCTGAGAGAAGGGACTTATTCTTTTTTTTCTTCTTTTTAGACATGTATATACTATATCATATAGTACATTCACTTTTAACGATCTCATAAATTTTATCAAGATCAGTAGAACCTACGACATGAAAATCTCCTATTTCCTTACTTAAAAATATCATCAGTTCAGCCCCGATCTCATCAGACTGAGCCTTCGTTTGAAATCTAGCTATTTCATCATATTCTATATCGCTATTATCTAAGAAGATATGCAGAGATGGATACTCTTCTTCAAACGCTTTAAAGATACCCAAGATGTGATCTCTGACCTTACATTCTAATCTCATTCCATAATACCCAGTCAAAAGTAAAGGAGACGGACTAACAATATAATCAAACCCAGACTCTAGTGCAGTATGCTCAAGCTGCAACTGCTTGCCAGATAAATAGACTTGATCCCAAGCTTTAGGAACTCTATCTATATACGTCCATTGCTTGACATACTCATTTACGAACTCTACGTTATATCCGTCAATCTTCATTTTGGAAAAGACATGAGAAGCGGCTGTGTCTTTGCCGGAACAAGGTGGTCCATAAAAATTGATACGTCTTATCTTACTCATTTTAATAATCCAAATCTATCAGCCCATTCAAGGAAAACTCTCTCCGCATCTTGAGGAGTTGATAACGGAATTATTATATCATCATATGGATCTTCTGGAAGATTCCAATTATCAGGTTCAGGTGACATTATACTCTTCTTCTCTGTCGCCAAAATCTTTACGTCTGACAACATGACATCATCCCATTCTTTTTTATCCTTGTGCCTATCTAACCCAAACTTAGCAAGAATCGCATCTAACAAGACTTTTTCTAATCTGGCATATTCTGGCATCATCCATTTAATAGGTTTAGGCATATCTGTCATATAAGCTTCAGCAGCATCATGCAAAAGAGCAAACTTGCCTCTCAAATCTTTTTGGGTTAACACATTTTTACCTTGATATCCATCAAGCTTGTAAACATAATTCACCATTCTAACAGAATGTTCCGCTACGGAATAAAACGAATTACAATGACCGCTAAAACGACAAGTCAAACTCAACGCATGAGCAATGTCTCTTATATCTATATCTTCTGGTTTGGGATCGTCAATATAAAACTTCTTACCTGTATACGTCTGCATCCAAAAATCACTTTTATTTGTCATTTTAAAACTCCTCTTCACTTACTAAATACCATTTTATGTACGGTTTAGGTGCGTCATCTGTTATATAATTAACTATATATATGTTATCATTAGGGAGTTGAACCCATCCAGTATAACCTCCATCAGATTTTCTATTGCTATCATGATCTAATGGAAGTATAATACTACGAGAGCAATAAGGCTGCTTCCATAAAGACCTTTCTTTAATCAAACATGCAAATGTATTTTTAGCCCAATAATCAGCATGCATAGAAAATGACTGCTCTCTGTATGTGGCAAAATATTCACCTGATTTAAGTTTACCTAAAACAGGTCTATGACATCCAAAAAACTTAGTTTCTTCTGCTACAGTCCAACTTTGACCTTTATCGCTAGAAAAACTGATATAAGCAGGGAGACCCTTCCCAGAATTTTCCCTCATGATACATACAAGCCTTCCATCATCTATCTTGCATATAGAACCTTCACATAAATTCAATCCTTCTATGTTAGCGATTTCATAATAACTCCATGAAGACTTGATATTATTGGTTTTCCATACGCTCTGTACTAGTCTTCCATCATCTTTTGTAGTCTTGCCAGGTTTATATCTGTGAACGCCTATAAAGAAATGATCGTCCGACATAAACATTCTATCAGGAACAATACCATTTATATTTGTTTTAAATGGGTCACTCCAATTTACTCCGTCTTTTGTAGACATGACCCAAATAGAGATAGCTTTTGGATTATTCTCTGACTTGACAAAACTATCTTCTAAGCGTTTTACTTTATCGCAAACTAACCACATCTTGTTTCCGATTACGCTCAGTCTTGGACAGTTCCATCTTTCTTTATCGCTTCTCAACAAGATAGTCGGAGCAGAATATCTGCTTCCATTAGCAGAAGATACAATATTTATCTTTGTATTCTTGTAAGATTTGTGATCCTTTGATTCACGATATACAACGTAAAACTTTCCCTTGAAAAAAGCAACGTCTGGATGACCTTGCCATACCTTATCGTTTTTAGTTACTGTTCCTGTTAACATTAGTCTATATTAAAGTCCTGTGACGAGCCGCACTGAGGACAAACGGGGTTGGGATCTCCCCTAAATTCAGCCTCAGTGTACCAAGTCATGTTTAAAATTTTATTCTTTATCCTATCCAATTCCCAAACCAGCATCTCTTTAAAGTCGATATGTGCAGTCCTATTGACAAGTTCGTGCGGGACGCCAAGATCTTCTGCTAAATTAGCATCTAGCTTTATTTTTTCTCCCTTTAAACCTTTATTTAGAATATTTCTAAGATCTTCGATTTGGGTTTTATAAAATGGATTCCAACCATCCTCAGACCAGAAATCGTCTTGTTCCCACCCGCAATTATCACATCGCAAATAAGCCATTATTAACTCCTATTATAAATACTATTAACTAAAACTATTATAACAAGAAACCAAGTCACTATTTGATTTCATCTATGTTATATAAATATTTGTCAGGAAGGTATGAAGGAATATTGATCCCCATTTCTTCATCTTTTAATCCTACAAGTACGGCACTATGAGTTGTTACAAAAATCTGCTTGTTTTTAAAGATTTCCATTATCTTTTTAACCATTCTAGCATGTCTAGTAAAATATATCTCTTTACATAGATTGTCTATCAATATGATATCTATACCCTCCATGTATATGGGATTACATAAATCTCGCAATAGCGTAGCTATCTTTCGCTCTCCACCTGAGAAACTCTTGAAATGAACTTTTGTTATATTCCCTTTTATGTCTTTTTTCTCTACAATAAAATCAGTGTAGAAATCTTGTCCAGCGTCTTCTAGATCGGGAAGCCCTGATCCCATATAACACTTAAGACCATAAACCAATTCAGCTAACTCAAGGAAACGATCTTTCATTTCTGCATGGAGTTGGAATTTATATGAATTAAGAGGACTGTCAGCATCTATAAAATAATGAAAAGCCATTCTATCTTTTCTTGGCAATTCATTCTTTTGAACACCTTTTGTGTTAATCACAACCTCTTTATCGCCATCATCAGTTTTAAAAACGCCAGTCATTTCCATTATTTTATCTGCGGGGATTTCGGCAGTTGGATCAAAATAAGATGGATCATAATCAGAACTATAAGTACATTTTCTAAAAAGTAGACTTGTATCATAATTAGTATATCTGTAGACGTTACATATCGTTTCTATAGCTTGGAGTAACGTTGACTTGCCGCATCCGTTAGGCCCGCAAAAACAAGCTAACGGTTTTATTTTTTTTCCAAGTATGTTTAACCCAGGAAATTTACTCTCTGTGAAATCAAATTCATGTTCTTTGTAGCCACAATAATTCTTCAAATATATCTTTTTAAGTTTTACCATAAATATTTATCGGCGAAAGAAAAAAGACTCTTTAATCGATACATACTTGTGGCTAAACTAATTAACAAGAAGATATACAAGAAGGCAGAAGGCAAATGTAGAATTTGTGGAGAGACGGACTATGAGATATTAGACGTTCACAGAGCGATAGTTCCAGGCAAAGACGGAGGAAAATATACAAAAGGCAACTCGATATGCTGTTGCTCTAACTGTCATAGAAAGATTCATGCTGATAAGATACAAATATTAGGTTGGCATACTTCTACTAAGGGGAAAGTACTGCATATTATCAGAGAAAACGGTGAAGAAGACTTCGTTTAAAACTCACATAGCAAATCATTATTCTCAAGAGCCTTTTGAAACGATCTGAGACATTCGATAGCATCTAGAACCGCTTGAATCTGTTCTGCATCATCTAGAACCTCATCAGGCGTAGCATACTTGTTATGGAGAGAATCTAAATAGTTACGACTCGATCCTTGTGGTAAAGCATTCTTTTTAAGTTTCCAATCCATCATACCTCCCTTTAAGCATACTTACGTTGTGCGTACCAATTAGAAGCTGTAACAGGCGCTGTAACAGGCGTTGTCACAGGTAGATATCTTTCTATCTCTGAATCAAACCATTTTTGATCTTCATCTGACAACCCGGCATCAATTATGATATTCTCTATAAGAGATCTGACAAAACTATTCGCTAATGAGATACGTTCACTAGAACTAGTTGTCATGTTTGCCTGTCTCATCATTTTACCTATACCATCATTGATAATATCTTTTTTTTGTACTCTGTTAAACATTTCATGTTCATATGTGTTTTCGAATATCATATAATCTATATTTACAGGTCGTTGTGAAGTTATTCTATGTACTCTGTATTCTGCTTGCAAATTATTTGATGGATTCCAATCTATATCATTGAAAATACAATTTGAGGCAACATCAAAATTAAGTCCAACCATACCTATCTTCATAGTATAAACAACCGCTCTTAAACGACAAGGTTCCGCAGAATTCTCATCGCAAGGCTCTTTGAACTCTTTTGAGATAGCACTTCTTTTATCTTCATCTACCTCTCCACTGACGACTTCTGCTATGCCGTTATGTCTCGCATTTAATTGATTAGCAATTTCGGTTGCAACTTTAGGATGCTTTGTAACAATAAAAACTTTACCGTTTGGGTTAGCATCCAAAACCTGAACAGCCTTTTGTACAGTATATGGGACTTTTCTACGTGCTAGTTGTTTGAGTAAATCTACATGCCAACCAGACTTCAACTCATCTGCTTTTATGTCAGTGGGAGCATCTAAAAATGTTTCTGATCTTTCTTTAGGCGGTATATTAGGACTGATATCTTTTTTATTACGTCTCAAGTATGTAGATGAGAACATATTCATAATCACAAGTTTTCTTTCTGGAGTCAGCGTTGATGCCCATTCCAAAATATCTTTTGCCTTTTGAACCCACAACTCTTGTCTTTTAGCTTCTTTTTGTTTTTCGTTCATCCAATATCTATCATCAGATGAAAGGGTAACATTTTTAGCTAAACTTTGTCCTCCCAAGAGGTTGTTGGCAAGACCATATTTATTCATGTCTTCTGTCCAATTTCTATATCCTTTGTTTTGTTCTAGAATTGGATGTCTCAATAATTTCAACCCAGAATAAACATCTTGAGGATTATTGTCAGAAGGTGTCCCTGTCAGACCAATTCTATGAGGGATATCATAAGAAGATATGGTACTATTTATTTTTCCAAACGTTATACTTTCGGGTTTTTTAATCGTTTGGATCTCATCAATAATCAATGCCGAGAACAGTCCCTCTTTATTTTTTTTGGGATCATTTACAGCAGCATCAGTGAGAATATCTCCAAAAACCTTTCCTTGTTCGTTTTGCGTCCATGTTTGTGAGAAAACGGACAGAGGGACAACAACCCAAATAACATTAGGATCAGCTATAGCTTGTGACAACTTGTCATTTTTTTTGCAGACAGCTACTTGTTCAGCACTATGACCACAAAATTGTCCAGGGGCTTTTGTAGAACCGTCTGTACCCAACCAATTTTCATCAACGAGCGAATTAGGGGTAAAAACAAGAATCTTTTTTCCTTCAGGACGGAGTACATCAGCACCGACTACAGCCTGCATGGTCTTTCCTCCACCAGGCTCGTCTGCGAGGATAGAAACAGTTCTCTCAGCTATAAAGCGTATTCCTTTTTTCTGAGCCTCTCTTTGAGTTTCAGTTATTTCATGACCACTCTTAAAATATTTGCCGAATGCATCAGGATACTTCCTCTCCAATCCCCAATTGAATCTCTGTTCTTCATCCATATCTGGTGGAACTTGAACGCCTGATGCTTGCAACTGTTGAATGAAAGCTTCGATTTTTTCTATGTGTTTGGTTTCTGGCTCTAACCCCCTGCCTACAAACACGTTTTTATTCATTTTACCAGTTAATACTTTATCAGTTCGCATCTGTGCATGTTCTACAATACCGATTAATCCATATGCATCGTTCATTGTAATCCCTGTTATTTCATATGCAATTGCTCCAATTTCAGGAGTGTTATCATATTTCAAGGTTTGAAGTTTTTTCTGTATCCTCGACCAAGATAATGCAGCCCATTGATTTTTGGTAAAGGTATTATCTTCTATATCTCTCAAACCAGTATTAACTTTTTTAATTTTTTCTCTATCAATACTACCCTCAAAAACGTCAAAATAAGTTTCTTCACGATTAAATCTAAAATTCGATCTACCTGCATTCTGTTCAATATAGTTATATATGAGATTAAGATTAGGATCTCTAATATCAAAAGCTAATCGAACACCACGAAGAGCTTTACGCGGTCCTATTTTAACCGTGGAGATAGAATCTTTCCCCTTAAAATTCAACGGAGTAACTGTTAAAGGCCATTTTGACTCGGGGCCGCCTGGAGGATCAATTTCTTCGACTACTGGTTCTTGATAATCAGCGTTAAACTCTTTTTCAGATGGCAAGTTATTGAAACTTTTAGTCAATGGAATTTCTAACCATTTCTGAGAAACGTCAACAAACCTATCCCACATTTCCCTAGTACCTCTAACAGTAAGACCTTTCACGGGAGTTTTTGTCTGCTTTATATGATTATCCATATGTTGATATATAGCTTGAGCAGTTTGCGAATTACCTAGATTTAATCCCTGTAATGTAATTATAGGAGGATTAGATTCTCTATCAATCACTATTTTTGATTTAATATCTCCATCTCTTGCCCATTCCATCCATGTATTCTTCCATTGTGGGTCTAATTCTTTTTCCCCATACGAGTCTCTAATGCCGACTGTTTCACTAACATCATTTATAAGACTTTCTAGACGAGGATCATTCATTTCTTTTATTCTATTTAAAGCTTCATGCATAGATACTCGGGCTAATCTAACGCTTTTTAAAAGTTCGTTATAAGATTCACGAGTTTGCGTCGAGTTAGCGACCTCTAGCTCCCTTCTATCCATTTCATTCTCTAAATATTCGTCATCTATATCTACGGCTCCAGGGAATTGACTTTGTAGTTCCTCTACAGTTGCAAACGGGTTACTCCTATCTTCGTACCAGTATTCGCCCCTTCCTGCTCCTTCTGTGTATACTCCATGAGCTACAACTTTATATCCCACTACCTCCCAATCATCATCAAAAACTGTCTTTATAGTTAGAATATCGTCATATTGAGGAATAGGCGAATTATAAGATTTAGACAAATTAAATATTTTGCCAAAAAAGCTATTCAACTTTTTTGTGATTTCTTTCCCCTCTTTATCCTTCCAATTCATTGTAACAGCATGGAGCCTCTCTAATGTATTTAGGATATCGACTATATAGTTATATGATGCTGTTTTATACCAATTCATTGTTGACACATTTTTACCGAGTAATAGACTATACAGACTTATTCCGCATAAACCGTCTATTTCCTTCTTCTAATGGAGTTGATATTAGTCTTTCTTGTATTCTTCTATTTCTTCTTTAAGTTGTTTGATAGTTTCGTCAACATCTTTATCGCCATCTAAAAGAGCAAGATCATTAGGCCAGTGAAATGCATGACCTCCATGCTCTCTGAAGTCCTCAATTTTATTAGCACTATCATCAATCAATATACTATTCTTACTAGCACATCTAAATTTGTCTTTGCCGCAAATAAACTTAGTAAGGAGATCGGGGAAATGCTTATCTATCCATTCCATTTTGCCGCTGGGAGCGGATATACAGCTTCCTGGGGACGTTAAAATATAAACAGTACCCAACTTACCCATTTCTTCTATAAGCTTCTTAGACCAAGGATTAACGCCTAAATTAGCCCACCAGTCAGTACCTTCAGCTTTTATCTTGTCCCACATTTCTTCTTCAGAAATGACTCCCATATCGTCTAAATATATTCCATCTTTTAATTCTGCTCTTATGTCTTCATCATTGATATCTATATCACAAGTTTTACAGGCTGCATCGAGCCACTGGCTCAGCACCCCGTCGAGGTCAACGGCGATTATGAACTCCTTCTTTTTTGGTCCATAAGACAATTTAATTTTATTTGGTCCTGCTATTTTTACCATTCTTTTTCACTTTCTTTATTTTTGTTACTGTAAGCTTCTCTATAAAACCTAACGTACCGTCTGGAGGTTCCCATCCGCCTGTTGATGGTTCCTCTCCGTACAGCTTTTCCCATTTATCTTCTGTAATTTCGATTGTTGCATTAGCCGAATGCGTACCTGATTTTAACAAATTCATGTTCCACAAATTAATTAATTTGTATAAAACTTCTAAAGATTGGTTGTATGGTCTTACTAATTTGAGTTTTACTACGATTAATTTGTCCATATCTTATTTTCGACAATAAAAGGGAATATCCTTGATTTTGTGGCTTAAATTTCGCATATGCAGGGTTACTTTAGTTTCATAT
>Ga0080013_1001399_pt1 | contig 32187 bp, 42 predicted proteins | sample ETNvirenome_6_85_FD_69236 | JGI IMG/M metagenome (GOLD analysis project Ga0080013, IMG submission 69236) | Marine viral communities from the Pacific Ocean - ETNP_6_85 (SPADES assembly) (version 2) | ecosystem: Environmental > Aquatic > Marine > Oceanic | place: Pacific Ocean | collected 2013-06-19
TCGGCGCGTGCGTGGTCGAGGGGGGACATGTTGAGATCCTCCGCCTCCACGACGTCAGGCAGCCCCATCGCGGCGGCGGCCTCCTGCTGGCTCGGAGCGGGCGGCCGTCGGGGCACCTCCTGCTCCGTCTCCATGCTCAGGGCGATGGTGGCGGCCCGGTCCGTGCCCACCAGTCCGCGGTTGAAAACGTACTTGATCGCCGTCTTCCGGGCCATTTCGTAGCCCCAGCGGGACCACACTGCATCGGTGTCCGAGTTCTTGCGGCGCTTGTCGATCTCCTCGCTGCTCAGCCACTCGACGCGCGAGCCGGTGCGGTCGCGGACGACGATGTAGAAGCCGATCAGATCCTTGAGGTGGTGTGCCTTCTCAGACGGGCGGGGGACGTACGCACGGCCCTCCGCCACGCGCTCGGCGCCGTCCGATGCTTCGGCCTCCTCGCCCCTCCACACGGGGATCTCCTGCACGAAGGTGTCAGCCCTTCGGGCAAGCTCGCGCAACCCGTGCGGCGCGATCCACACTTGCAGGGTCGGCGCTCCCTTGATCCGCTTCGGCAGTAGCCAGACCTGAGGGGACATGCCGCCGGGCAGCAAGTCAGCCAGCAGGCACTTAGCCAGCGCGATGCCCACCGCGTCGGGCGGGAGGTTCAGCAGCGCCGGGTTCGACTGTGCAGCCGCCTGGAACGCGAGCGTGAACCGCACGGCCTTGCGCTTGCCTTCCTCCTCCCCGAGGGCCTCAGTCAGTGCGCGGGTAGCGACCACGCTCACGCTGCGCCGGTAGTCGTTGTTCGACACCATCGCGCTGGCGTTGTACCTCTGGACGTCGTTGTTCATCCGATCTCCTCCAGTCGTCGCGCGGTCGGCCCGCGCTTGCCGATCGTGAACGTCGCCGGCTTGCCCTCGGCGCCCACGGTCAAGGTCTTTGCGTCCTCCATGGACACATAGAGGTCCCGCTTCGCTTCCGCGCGCCGGGTCTTCGCCGCCTTCTCCTCGGCGCCCGCGTCTCGGTACGCCCGCAGCATCGCCACCTCTTCGGGCGTCGCTTCCCTGCGGTCCTCGCGCTCGCGTCTGCCGGCGTGCCGGAAGTGTTCGGCGCTGATGTCCGGCTCTGGCTCGTGGCCCTCGACGAGGTGGCGCTGGCGCCACGCCGCGATCCGCTCCACGAGTCCGCGCTGGTAGCCCTCGTCGCGCCAGATGCGGATCCGCCGGGTGTCGCGGGGGTGGATGCAGATGATGAAGTCGAACCACGACGCCGCTGGGCACGCAGAAAGCGACGTGTACGCCTGCATCAGGTACTTGCTGCCACGGTCAGGCGGGAACAGGTCGAGGGCCCTCGCGGACGCACGAGGCACCTCTGAGCCGTCCTCGCCCCACTCGCTGAAGCCATAGACGACTTTGCTGTCCAGGATGCCGAACCGGCCCCGGTCGTCGCGCGCCAGCCCATCGGGCGAGACCCGCAGCCACGGGTGCGAGGGGTGCACGATGCGGAAGGGCGCGGAGCCGGCCACCTCCTCGAGGTTGTACCCCCACTTCTTCGCGGCCCAGCCCAGGACGTAAGGTTCCCACGTGATGCCGTCGTCGACCTCTCCGGCCGCTTCCATGGCCGCCCACTCTTCCGCCGCCCGCTCGCCGTCCCACTCCTGAGCGCGCAGGAAGACAGCCCAGGGGCCTGGGAGGGTCGAGGTACCCTGCCCCATGATCGCGGCCGTTGTCGTTCCGCTGATGGCGTACAGGGGCGCCCCGTACTGAGCATCCGCGCGCCACTCGGCGCCGGTGCCGTAGCTGGTGATCCGGTCGACTACGGGAGCGGGGATCACGGCGCCGACCGTTCGCCGACCAGCGCAGCCCGCTCGGCGGGCGTCATGGTCGCCAGGGCGTCGGCCAGCCTACGCACTCGGCGCTCCTCGTCGAGCCGCGCTGCGACGTCCTCACTCGCGGGTCCGTGGATCAGCACCGCGCCGCCGCAGTGCAGCGTGTAGCAGTGCCCGAGGTGACCAAACCACTCGCCGTGGTTCGGCGCGGCCGACTGGAGTGTCCACCGCTCGCCGTGCCCGCCCGGGCCGTGCGACCCCAGCCAGCGAGTGCCAATTGAGTATATCCCAACTGTCTTGCACCATTCCTCGATCAACGCGAACGCCGCGCCGATGTGTTCGGGCACCTCTGTGATCTTGGGCTCACTCATTTCCCTGGTCCCTCTCTGTGGCTCCACGGTGCCCGCGGGCACCACGTCGCATGGTCAATTCCCCGTCCACCACATCGGCAGACACGGGGCAAAAGCTGCTCAAGCACCCGCAATGCGCGGCGCTGCTCAAGCGAGTAGACGTTCGACGCTGGCGCGCGGCCGACTGCTTGGCGGGTCATCGGATCACCCGCTTTTGGTGCTCCAGCCAACTCGCGCCGTCCGTGTCGCAGTTGCGCCACGTTGTGCGGCGGTATCGCTGTCCCTTGAGTACCTTGCCGTCTTTGTGGTCGCGGCGGGCTACGTGGGTAGCGGCGCGGACGAGCTTGCTCATCCACGCAGCAGGGCCGCCGTCCAGTTCGTATCCGGCATCAACCAGCCGTTCGGCCATGTCCACGTCGAACCCCGCACCAACCGCTTCCGAGACTTCACTCGGCGGCGCGTCTGCGGGGTCTACCGGCGTCCCGTCCCACCATTCGTCGCACGGCGATTCACAGCGGCAAGCGGGGGCTGAGCAGTGGCGGGTCATGGTCACTCCTCCTCCCCATAGCCGTAGCCGTCGCCGGAGCCGTCGCCGTAGCCGTAGCCGTCGCCGTAGCCGTAGCCGGAGCCGGAGCCGTAGCCGTAGCCGGAGCCGGAGCCGTAGCCGGAGCCGGAGCCGTAGCCGTCGCCGGAGCCGGAGCCGTCGCCGGAGCCGTCGCCGTAGCCGTAGCCGTCGCCGTCGAGGCCCAGATCCGGCACTGCCCCGCTCAGGACTTCCACGGCGCAGACTCCCACTTCTCCCGCGCAGCAGGCGAGACCTCGATCACGCAGGTAACCCCGCGGATCTCCATGTCAGCGGGCCCCGAAATCCGGCACTGGCCATCCGGCCCCATGGACGCAAGGCCGACGACGCCCCGCATCGCAGCGGACCAGTAAACCGCCATGCGACCGGCGCGGAGGTTGATGGGGTCGCCGTCCGTCTCGGCCGCGAACCCGGCGAACACGCCGCGCTTGTCCGTGCAGACGAGCACGTACCGCTCGCCCTCGGGGAGGGGGATGTCGGACTGGCGGATGTACGCCTCGCCGTTGATTTCGATGGTCTTCACGTCTTCTCCTCCTCCTCGACACCACCGCGGGTAATCCGAGACGGCGCGGGGGCGGTTCCTTGCGACGGGGCAACGGAACCCATCAACGCGGCAAGCGTCTGCGGATTACGTTTCCTCCCGGGCCACCGGTTGGCGGCTTGAGGGGAAGCATGCCGGCTGGCGCGTTGCCTCGCAACCCTTTCCGTCCGTTTCTTTCCGGAATTGACACACTTGCCGCCCGCATGCATCATGCCGGCATGGACGATGTACTTGACCTGACAGAGGCGGCCCGACTGCTCCGCGTGAGCCCCAGGACCGTCAGGACGCGGGCGAAAGCCGGCCTCATTCCCGGCCGCAAGGTCGGCCGCGACTGGCGGTTCAACAAGGAAGCGCTGCTGCGCCACCTCGAGGGCCGCGCGCCGGAGACGGTGGAAGAGGTGGTCACGCGGACGGTGCGCCGTGGCTGAGCAATGGCTGCGGCTTGACGCTGACTTCAACCAGTCGCCCGCCGTTGTGCGAGGTGGGTGGGAAGTCGCGCTGTGCTGGCCCCTGCTCCTGTGCAGGCTGAAGAGGCAGGGCGGCGCGCTGTCTGACGCAGACCTTGACCCTGCGATGTTCGCCGCGGTCGAGCGGGTCCCGCTGGACGTCGCTGAGCGCGGACTCGCCCGCATTCGCGAGTCTTCGATGCTCGTGCAGGGGTCCTGCGTCTACAAAACAGGGCGCGGCGCAGAGCGCGAGCACGCCGGCTGGGTGGCTCCCGGCTGGTGCCGAAAAGGGAACGGCCCGACCCGCGAGGCATTCATGCGCTTTCCTAACGATACCTATCGAAAGGAATCGAAAGGTAATGATTCCAAAGGAAACCCCTCACGCGGGCGCGCTGTCCCGTCCCGTCTTTCAGACGGTCCGGAACTCATCATCAACAAGCGCGAGCCGCTGAAGCGGGCTCAGCAGCATCCGAGACGCAAGTGGACCCTCGCGACGCTGTGGCACAAGCTCGGGCCTCGGCATGGGTCCAGCGCCCGAGACGCTACCGGCCAGCCGACGGGGATCCAGGGTGACCGGCTCCTGACGATCCTCGACGCCTGCACAGACGAGGCGATCGAAACCGCCCTCGCAGCGAGCGCCAGCAAGACGGCCCCGCTCCCGTACTTCTGCGCATGCTTCGAAGACGACGGCACACCGAAGCCGAAGCGCGGCGCCCCGAAGAACCCGGCCGTCGAGACGATGCGGCTCAACGAAGACGCCGAAGACTGCGCCATCGCCATGGAAGGCAATCACAAGCAGTGCACGCCGGAGAACGTCGTGTACTGGCTCGGGAAGCACGGCAAAGAATGGGAGCCCGGCAGCTTCAGAGACCGCGTCCAGCACTTCCTCACGATCCGGGGGGTGGCGTCGTGAAAGCACTCGCACTCTTTGCCGGCGCTGGCGGCGCGGATTACGGGATGGCACAGGCTGGCTTCGAGCACGTCCGCTGCATCGAGCACGACAAGCACGCTCACGCGACGCTGTGCGCGGCGGGGTTCCCCGGCGTGCTGGGCGACGTGCGAGATCCGACGCTCTACCGCGACCTTCCGCCCATCGACCTGATGTGGGCCTCGCCGCCGTGCCAGGACTGGAGCAGCGCCGGCAAGCGCGAGGGCGCGGGCGGGTCGCGCAACGGATGGCCCTGGACCTGGGCAGTCGTGCGGCACCTTCAACGCCGTGGCCTCGGCCCGCGCTGGTTCATCGCGGAGAACGTGACCGGAATGCTCACGCACAACACGTCCGGCGGATGCGGCAAGACGTGTTGCCAGGACCCGACCGTGTGTCCTCGAACGTACTTCTTCGAAGTGCTGTTGCCGCAGGCGCGCGAGTTGTTCGGCTGGGCTGACTTCATCGTCATGGACGCCGCCGACTACGGCACGCCGCAGTTTCGCAGGCGCGTGTTTCTCGTCGCGGGGCCGCACCGGCTCCGTTGGCCCACACCGACGCACGGTGAAACGTCCCAACAGGAGACGCTGTTCGGGCGACGGTTGAAGCCGTATCGGACGGTGCGGGATGCGCTGGGGTTGAGCGGGATTGTGGGAAGCGGGCTGAAGGGAAGCGAGTGGCCCACAGATCGCGCGGCCCCGTGCATCCGAGACGGGAACGGCACAGCGGGCCTGTATGTCCGCGCCTTCGCCCGCAGGGATGAGTCGATCGACATGACGGACCACCCGGCGCACACGATCCCGTCAAACCTGGGCAAGTCTTCGGTGTGGAAACGCTGCTCTATGGGACTGCGCGTCGCCGTTGATGCGGCGCCATCTGAGCCGCTCGTGTTGTCCGTGGAGTCCGTGGAGTCGCCTTGCGGGATCGAGTTGAGCACGACCGAGGCGCCGTCGAAGTCCGTCACGGTAGGCAACGGCGCCGGAAAGACCGGGCTTCGCTACCGCGAGGAGACCGGAGACTATCGACGCCGCCTGACCGTTGCCGAGTGCGCCGCCCTTTTCGACATGCCACCCGACTACCCGTGGCAGGGCACGAAGACGAGCCAGTACCGGCAGATCGGAAATATGGTGGCGTGGAAGTGCGCCGCTGCGCTCTGTGAAGCGATCAAGGGGGCGTCGTGACCGTGAACGCAGCAGCAGAGCGCGCCGTCCTCGGGGCAGTCATGCTCGGCAGGGGGATCCTCCGCGGGCTGGAATGGGATCCACTGCGGATGGCGGTCGACGCAGGCTGCACGTCCGAACTCTTCGCTGAGCCACGGAACCGGATGCTGTGGGACGTCGTCGTCTGGCTGGACGACAAGGGCGAGCCGGTCGACGTCGTCTCCGTCTCCACGAGGCTCGCCCATCTTCACCAGATCGACGCCGCCGGGGGCTTCCCCTACCTGAGCGCGCTCGCTGGGGACTGCCCATGCGCCGCAGACGTCAGGTCCTATGTAGAAGCCCTGAGAGACGCGCTAACGCTTCGGGCCGCGCTGGAGCATGCCCAGGCTATTCGCGAGGCTACAAACGAGCCTGGGGCCGACCTGGGCGCCCTGGTGGCGACGATTGAGAGCGGAGCCGGGCGCATCGGGAAAGTTCACGCCGGATCCGAGGAAGCGAAGCCGCTCAACATCGCGGAGCTGATCTCAGACGTCGCGGAGGAGGAGGCCCGGCGAGACGAAGGCCTAGACGCACCGCTGCCGCTGATGGCCGGGATCGAATCTGTCGACCACGTCTGCACTACCTGGGGCCTTCGCGGTCACCGGGCTGGGCTCGCCGGTCGCCCGAGCATGGGCAAGACGCTGCTGGCGCTCCAGATATTGATCCACATCGCCCTCGTGCACGGTCCTGTCGCGTTCGTGAGCCGTGAGTCGCCGGTCAAGGCGATCGCCCGCCGGATCTTCAAGATGGAGCGGGCACGAGGTGGCCTGATGGGCGCGACCCGGCTTCAGAATCAACTCGACGGCAAGTTCTTCATCATCGGCCCGAGCGATGCTCGCACGATCATCGATGCTCGCACGACGCTGCGGAAGCTGCACAGCAAGACCCCGCTGCGCGCCATCGGCGCCGACTACCTCCAGAAGTTCGACAAGCACACGGACCGCGGGCGGGAGGACCTCGACCTCGGGGAGATCAGCAGCGTGTGGGCGGATCTGGTCGAAGAAATGGATTGCTTCGGGCTGATGCTCGCGCAGCTGAACCGCAAGCTCACCGACCGGACCGACAAGGCCCCGCAGTTGTCGGACATCCGCGAGTGCGGCGCATTCGAGCAGGACTGCGATTCGATGCTGATGATCCACCGACCCGGCTACTTCACCGGGGACGAGAAGAACAAGGAAGCGATCGCGTTCGTGCGCAAGCAGCGAGACGGCGGCGTGGGGAAGGCGGCGCTGCTGTTTTCCCCCGGGCACTGGTTCGAGTCCGGGGAGATCGGCCGATGGTAGTGCGAGCGCGGCCGGCGAAAGCGATCCGGGCCGAAATGGATCGCCTCGACGAGGAGGACGCGGCCCTTTCCGCCCGGCTGGGGACGATAGCAGGCGAGCGGGCACGGCTCCGACAGGCGCTCGAGGCGCTCGGCTGTGAACGAAGAGGACCGTCGATGCTGCAAGGGGTCCCGAGGGGGGACCGGTCAAGGCTGTGGAAGGACGCCGCCGAACTGCTGCGGCAATGGCGCGGCCTCGGGCTGCTGGAGGAGCCGCACAGCCTGCGGCAGGTGCAGGACCGACTAGAGGCGACAGGGTGGAGGTCAGAGGCGAAGGATCCGAACGTGCGCAGCATCCTCGGCAAGGTGCTGCGGGAGACGTTCGGGGCCGCGCTCCAGATCACAGGGAGGCAGGGGCCCAACAGACGGTTTGCTGTGCAGCGACACAGGCGACCACAAACCGGGCGTGAGCCCACGGAGGAACGATGAGCGAGAGAAAGAAACACCCACCGAACCCTCCTCGCTGCTCCTGCGCTTGCGGGTGCGGGCTGCTGCTCGGGAAGTCGACGGCGAAGGGGCACACGCGCTGTGTAGCGTGCCGCTGTGGGGGACATCGGGTGAAGAGGGGGAAGGGATGATCCACCGCACCACCACCGAAGCGTTCCCAGGATCCCCGCAGACGGCGCGCAAGGTCGCGGCCCTGCTCATGCACCGCGCTGGGATCTCCTACGCCGACATTGCGGCAGAACTCGGCTGGGCGGATCACTCGTCGGCGTGGCGCGCTGCCCAGGACGCAAGGGCTTGGGAGCTTGACCGGCCGGCGTTCCGGGCTGTAGTGGCGGCGGTGGAGGCGATGACGTGAGCGGCCTACACGACGGCGGCCCGATTCCCTTCGACGTCCCCGGCTGGGCAATCGGTGACGCGCTCGACCGCCTCGAAGCCCTCGCGGCTGACGCGGGGGAGGCCGTGGCGACGTTCGTGTGGCGGTCGGCGCTGCGGGATGCGGGGGAGTGAGCATGCCGCCCGGTCGGTGTCCTCGATGCAAGAACGCCGATAGGCTCCCTGGCCAGGGCTATTGCGCTGAATGCAGGAACGCCCATCGCCGCGAACGCTACCGCGCAGGCGGCGACGACGCCCGCAGGGCGAGCAGGGAGGCGTCGCGCAAGCCTGCTGCCAAGTGGAGCAACTACCGATCGTCGGCCCGCCGTCGAGGTATTGAGTGGAGCCTATTGCGGGACGAGTTCGTCCGCGTTCTGACGATGCCGTGCCACTGGTGCGGGGGTCCTGGCGGCGGCGTCGATCGCGTGAGCAGCCAAGGTGGGTATGTGTCCGCGAACGTCGTTCCGTGCTGCGGACCCTGTAACAGAATGAAGGGGGTCATGCCGGCAGGGGACTGGATTGACCGCTGCGTGTCCCTGGCTGCCCGCTGGGGATGCTCAGATAACCTAGAGAGGTCCGACACCGCCAAGGGGGTCCTAGAAACCGGGTGTCGGGCGAAGGCGACAGCGGTTCAGCGGTCGCTGTTCCCGGCGGCGGGGGAGTGACCCGCCCGCCCTTGTTCGTCGAGCTGTGCGCGGGTCTCGCGTCGATGTCAGTGGTGCGCCTGCATGTGCTCCGAGTGGGACGCATGGAGCCGCAGGTTCTTGAGCCGGTTGTCTGCGCGGTCGCCGTTGATGTGGTGGACGACCTCGCGACGCGCCAGCGCCCGGCCCATGTGCAGCGCCATGACCATCCTGTGCTCGCGGATGCGTCCCTGCTTGTCGACCATCGAAGGCCACTGCCAGCCGTCGGGGGCGAGCACGCGGACGTATCCGGTCGCCGTCATGGCCCGCCCGCCCTTCCACCACGGCGCATTCGGCCCGGTGATCCGCTTGCGGGAAGCCTCGGGGTCACTTCCCGGCGGCTTGATGCCGTTCGCCTTGTGCTTGCGGGACACGAGCGCGTAGCGGCACGCCTTCGAGCACGTCGCCCTGCTGGGGTGGTCGAACTCGCCGGAACAAATGGGACACGTCTTGATAGCCATGTTATGAGTCTAGCGGAGGACAACTAACATGGGTAAGGACTTGCACGCGGGCGGGCCGATCCCCTTGTTCGCGGAGCTTTGCGGGGGACTCGCCGCGGTTTCGTTGCAACTCCAGCACGGCAAGCACTGCAAGCCGCCCGTGAGCCGGTGCGGGAACAAGCACGGGTACGCGCTGGCGCTGTTGCGGGTGATGGGCTTGCGGCCGGGGGAGCGCGCCGAGCAGTACCTCTGGTGCGAGCCGGACGCGGGCTGCCGAGCACTCCTCCACGCCTACACCGACCCGGACCTGATGCGCGCCGCCGCCGACATCATCCGCGGGTGGAAGGACGAGGGCCCCCGCGCGCTCTGGGAACGGCTCAGGGCCGAGGGGCCGATCCGGGACTTTGGGGCGCGGGAGTCGGCTCGCTGGACGCTGCGGCAGGGATGGACGAACGGCGGAAACCCCGTCGGGCAGGGCGGGCGATTCGGAGGAGAGATCATCGAATCCACGACCGGCACGCACTACCCGCTCACTGCCGCGAAGCTGACCGACCGCCTCGACTCCCTAGCCCAAGCCTCCGAACTAGCCCGCTATCTCCAGGTCAGCGCCAGCAACCGCCTGATCAACATCGACAGCGCCACGATGCAGAACTCCGGCAAGGGCGGGACCACGCACGGGGGCGACGAGTTCGCGACGCCGGCGGGGAAGACGGCGGATGCGGCGCGGGAGGTGGCGAGGTGGGCGAGTTTCACCGCGATGTCGGTCCGTGCGACAAATATCAGCGTGGAGGGCGGCGTGGTCAGGGCTCACACGGAGCACTGGCAGGAGATCGGCCCACGAGCGGACCAGTCCAAGCAGCAGAGCCTCAGCGGGGTAGCCGAGAGCATGCGTCCCCCGGCTACCGGCATCCCCGCCACAATCGTCCCCGATGCCCGCGAGATCACGCCGCCGACGTTGCCGCCCGGGTGCGTGGTCTATGCGGACTTCCCCTACCTGGGCGACGGGACGCAGAAAATCACCGGCTACGGGCACGATCTGACGCTGGAGGACCAGTGCGAACTCGTGCGCCGATGGGACGCGGCAGGGGCAGCCGTGTACGTCTCGGAATGCGTGGACAGGCGCCCGGACTTCGGGGGCAACTTTCGGTGGGCGGTGGATATCACGAGCACGCGGAAGGGCCAGCGGCGCACGTTCTCGACGGAGACCGGCAAAACGGAGTGGGTGACCATGAACCGTGAGCCCGCATGGCGGCCGGCGGTGCAGCAGGGGCTATTCGGGTGACCCTCCCCGATCGCGTGGCCTATTGGCCGCAGGACGCTCGAGAATGGTTCGAAGAGAGGGCCGGGATAATGCAGTTCTCAGGGATGATGAACCGACCCGAGGCGGAGCTGAGGGCCGAAGAAAGAGCGAGGGCAACATGGAGACGCAGGACGCATACAGGGACGCAAGGTGGCTTAGCGCAATCACTGCGCGACAGGTAGCCGCTCTGAGGCGCGCAGAGAGGCCAGAAGGGACTGATCCGGCTGTGTGGGCGATTGCGCAGGAGGAGACGGCGGCGCGGATTGTGGAGGGGGCTGTGGACGCGATCCGGGTGCTGGCTTTGGAGGCGGGGGAATGAAGCGCGAAGGGCAAGTGAGGCTGTCTGTGATTCCGTGCACGACAGCAAGAGCGCAGGCGTTCGTTGAGGCTGTGCATAGACACCATGGCCCGGTCCCTGGCGGCTATGCGTTCTGGAGCCTTGCGGCGCTTGACTGCGACGGGAGTGTGCGCGGTGTCGCCATCGTCGGCAGACCGACAAACAGGAACAACGACACGGGGCAAGTGGTCGAGGTGCTGCGGCTGGCGTCTGACGGGTGCCCGAACGCGCCGTCGAAGTTGCTCGGCGCAGCGGCAAGGGTCGCCAAGGAGGCCGGGGCGTCTGCTGTGATTACGTACACGCTGGAGACTGAGTCGGGGCTGTCTCTCCGCGCCGCAGGCTGGGCAGAAGAGAAGCGGGGGATCAAATCGTGGTGGACGCATCAGAGCGGCGCAGCGGACGGCAGGGTGGTTCGGCCGCGGGAGCACTACGGGGTGGCGAAGGTTAGATGGGCGCGGAGGTTCCGTGAGCCGGTGGACGTCTCCTGGCCAGCGGCAAGACAGGGCGAGGTCGCGCAAGGGGCGCTGTTCTGAACTGTGCTGTTTCGGTAAACCCTGTGGTTACCCCAGCCCCCTACCCATACCCCCCTAGTCCCCCCTTTCCCTACCCCCCGCCCGCAGATGACTGACACCCGACGAGCGGGGAGACGAGCGCGGGTATCCGTTGCCGAAATGACAGCGGCATGACACCGTGACAAAGAATGGCAAAGGACCTCCGGCAGCAGCACGTTCGGATGGCTCGGCTACTGGTCGAGGGCACGGGCCGGGATGCGGTCTGCGGCGAACTTGGGATCAGCATCGAGACCTTCTACCGGTGGAAGCGCTCGGCCCCATACAAGGCGGTAGCAGACTCGCTGTCGGGCTTCGCGACCGTGCCGGCAGACCACCCCGACGTGCTAGCCGCTCGAGAGGCCACAGCCCGCACCGAGCTGTCCATCGCGGAGAAGGTCGAGCGGGGGGTATCGCTGGGCCTGGACACCATCGTGGACATGATGCAGCGCCCGCAGGACCACCGGCTAGGTGAGGTGGTTGCGGCTACGAAGTTTCTCCTAGAGCAGCACCAGATCCGCGTCGGCACTGGTGCAGACGACACCGAGCCGCTCACGCCCGAAGAGGTGGCTGCTGCGCGGAGGTTGATGGGGGCGGCGTGAAGTACAGAGCGAAAAGGGTATCGGTTTCCGTTCAGGGCATGGCGTCGCTCAAGACGTACCGCGCGGAGATCGACGTCTACAAGGGCACGCATTCGATGGCGCGATTTGAGTGCGTGGATGACGACGGGGTGATTGAGTGGGCGTTCGCCATTGACGGCCACTTTGAGCGTCACGAGTTTGCGCAAGCACTACAGGCGATGCTCGCCGCGATTGAGCCGGTTGATGCCGGAAACGAGTGGCTTACCGAAGAAGACGCAGAGGATGCGCCGTGGCTGTCGCGGCCACGGCCAGCGCGATCTCGCGGAGAGTTTCGGCCCGATGACGTTCGCGGAATGGTGCGCGATGGACGACCAGATCGGCCTGATGGTGTGCGGGCTGATGACGGAAGCCGAGGTGGTGTAGGCTCGGAAGCTGATGGGGGCGGCGTGAGCCTCCCCGCAGAGTGCAACTGAACCCCGAAAGGAGCAGGGCCATGGACAAGGTAGACATTGAGGCGACCGGCACAGTGAGCGGCAAAACGTATAGGGCAGAGGTTGAGAACCGCGGCGGCGGCGGCATGAATGTCGATACGGCGTTCACCATCGACAACTGGCACGGGCGCACGACGCTGCGGCTCCGGGGCGAGGCTGAACTTCTGGAGCTGGCTGCGCTTGTGCGGGCCGCCCACCATGCGCTAGGCGGCGGCGCTGCCTTCTCGGACGACGCAGACCCGCTGCGGGCCATGTCGTTTCAGCGCCCGAAGAGGTGGCGACGGCTCGGAAGCTGATGGGGGCGGCGTGAAGGACGAAGTCAAGGAAGACGGTCCACTGTGGGAGCGCGTAGACGACGGCGAACAGGCGGGCGCGAAGACGTCTCTGCATCGGATACCCGTCCCCGGCGGGTGGCTGTATAAGGCCACCGAGTGGGAGCACATGGACTCTGGCGTCGAGTTGGCGCTTGGGGTCGGCGTCGCGTTCGTCCCGTTCCCGAGTGACTGACGGCTACACCCCTGGGCAACGCCGGCTCCTGAGGCGCGCTCTGCTGGACCCGCTAGCGTTCCACAAGCCCACCCCGGTGCAGCAGCGGTGGCACGACCTCGACGCCCGCATCAAGGTGCTTGTGGGCGGCAATCAGGTGGGGAAGACAACCGCCCTCGCGTTCGCAGCGTTCACGGCATTCCTCGCGTTCCTTGCGGCCGGCAAACAGTTCCGGGGCCGGGTCGTCTGCTACTCGTTTCCGCAGTCCCTCGTCGTGCAGGCGAAGTTCTGGGCGATGGCGCCGAAGTGGGCGCTGTCGTCTGACACGCATTTTCACCCGTCTCGAGGATTCAGGCACCGGCGGATCATGTTCCGCAGCGGGAGCGTGATCGACTTCGTGACCACCGAGGGCGGCTCCTTGTCGATGGCGTCTGCCACCCTGGACTGGATCGGCTTTGACGAGCCACCAGACCCCTCGTCATGGGCCGAAGGTGTCGCACGGGTCACAGCTACAGGCGGCAAGGTGGTGGCGACTCTCACGCCGGTAGGACGGCCGATGGGCTACCTCAAGGAGCAGGTGGAGGCCGGAGTGGTCGCAGCCGTCACAGCCCCGCTGTCGGTCGAGAACTGCCCGTGGTTGACGCAGGAGCAGGTGGACGAGGTCATCGCCGCCACGCTCGAGGCCGAACGCCCGCAGCGCATCTACGGCGAGTGGGAAGGCGTCACACCGTCGCGGATGCTAAGCGCCTTCACGGATGACCACCTCTACGACGACGACAGCGACGAGGGCCCCAGCGGCAAGCTCGAGGTGGGGCTCGGCTTCGACTGGGCCGAGCGGTCGATGGGCACGGTCGCAGAGCTTGTCCTGTTCGACCGCGAGGCCCGCAAGGTCTGGTCCTTCGATGAGTACGAATCGCAGGGCGCGACGACGATCGGCCAGGACGCGATCTCCATCCTCGCGATGCTCGACCGCTACGGCATCGCTCTGGACGAGGTAGACGAGGCGAGAGGCGACACCAACAGCCTCGGCAAGTCCAGGCTCACGACCGTGAACCGTGCGATGTCAGAAGCGCTAGCTCGAGCCTCCGGCGTCCCCGAGCTGGCTATCAGCCGCGGGCAACTACCCCTGCACATCCGCGGCGCACGCAAGGGTCCCGGGTCCGTCATGGCTGGCGCACGCACGCTGAACAACGCGCTAGCCGGGTGGCGATGGCGGATCCACCGGCGGTGCAAGCGTCTGGTCGAGGGGGCTCGGCACTGGAAGGGGCAGAAGACCGGGCGAGGGTCCGAGGTGAAAGACGCGCTGGACGCTACCCGCTACATCGCGGTCCCGATTCTCGACCAGAAGACCAAGGGCGGGATGACGGTTCGTCTTCGCTAGACGTCTCGCCTGCCGGTGAATTAGTTTCAGATATCTCGCGTTTCCCCTTGTGTATCCTGAGATATCGGCTATTGTTTCCTCAGTGGCGGATAGGAACCCCGCCCGGGAGACAGAGAACATGACCAGCACCGACGTGAAGTGGAGCAAGCCCGAGACCTTCGACGGCGAGACCGAGTGGTTCCTTGACGTGGGCGGTGAGTACATCGGAACCATGAGCCGCGAGCGCCCCTGCCGCTGGCATGGAAACGGCGTGAGCGGGCTGGTCCGTGACCGCGAGGCCCCCTGGACCTGGACGGGCGAGATCAACGGCACGTTCGTGACGATCCCCGACGGCTCGAACGTCCGCGAGGCGAAGCGCCTCATGGTCGCGGCGCTCTGACCCCACCCACCGTCCCCCAGCCCCGCCCGGTTCGCCCGGCGGGGCTTCCTGGGTAGAAACTGGAGGAGAGAACATGAGCAACGACCCGACCCTCTGCGCCTACTGCGCCATTTCCGGGCGCGACACGCCCGCGACGTGCTACGCGCCGGTCCTAGTCCAGGCCGACGGGGCCATCTTCGCGACCGCCGAGGACGAGCCCGCCTGCGACGAGTGTGCAGCGATCGCGAACGCCTACCCCGGGCAGGAAGTGACGTCATGCCGCCACGGCGGCGACTCCGGGTCCTGGGAGGTTGGGCAGGTCTGTGTCAACTGCGGCGGGGTGTTCGTTCGCTCGCACCGCGACGGCTGCTACTGGAGGGCGACCCGATGACCCACGACGACGCCACCCCGATCCGCCGCGGCCCGAAGCCGAAGCCTGCGAACGAGCGCAGGACGTGCACGAAGCTGATCCGCTGGTCTCCTGACGAGCTTGAGATCCTCGAGGCCCGCGCCGAGGCGGCCGGCGTCCCCGTCGCCGTCTTCGTGCGGCTGTCCTCGCTGGGGGAGCGGCAGACCCCGAAGCCCTAACCGCTTGCGCCCTACAAGCGTTCCGCGCATAGTCGCGGGGTGGCATCCACACGCGACTCACTGATCCCACCGCTCCCCGGCGACGCCGAGGAGACATCCCGTCGCGCGGAAGCGCGCCGCCGTCGGCGGCTGATGGAGGGCGCGTGGCGCGCAGACGCCGCCGAGAAGATCCGCGCCTTCTTTCAGGAGACGACAGCGGAGCGGCTAGGGCACCTCGACCTCACGAGGAACCTGCACAGGCAGATCGCCCGTGAGCTGTCGGTGCGCTACCAGCAGCCGCCGACGTCGCTGCACGAGGACGAGAACGCATCCGCCGTGATGCAGGGGTTTGCCGCGCCGCTGTGGCCTGTGCTGGCGCGAAATGAGCGCTATGTCGTCTCCATCAATACATCGTTCGTGCGTACCGACTGGGCGGCCCCTGGTACCCCTGACGAGGGGCTAGCGCATACATCGGTCACCAGCGACCTTGTGTATCTGCGCACGGACCCCGAGCGCCCGCGCCGGCCTGTGTACGGCATCCACGCCCGACGCCGCACGCTGCCCGGGGAGAAGGAGCCCGGGTGGTTTTGGGATGAGTTCGACATCAGCAACGATGCGCCCGCGTTCCGCGTGCTCAAGCCTGGGGATAACTCGGCGGATATCGAGAAGGCCACCGACGTCACCGCTGCCTTCATCGCCGGAGACCTGAGCGGAGCCGGCTACCACTGGACCGCCGGGGGCCGCCCTGTCGTCCCGCTGATCCCCTACCAGTCCGACCCCGGATTCGCGGGCTTGTACGACTGGCGCGAGGGGTGCGAAGTCGTGGAGGCATCCCTCATCATCGCGGCGCTGTGGTCGATGTGGGCATACGGAGTCCGGGACGGGTCACATCCGCCTCGAGGACTCGCAGACGGCGAAGTCGTCCAGCCGGGCGAGGTCAAGGGCTCGGGCCGCTCCGCTCGTGTCGACGTCGCCGCAGACCCCACCACGCTGCTCAGCATCCGCTCGACCGCCGAGGGCTCCGCGCACGCGCTGCAATGGGCGCCCGGTGTCGACCCCGAACGCTTGCAACTTGCAATCGATTCCTACGCGCAGGGGGCTGCGCAGTCTGCCGGCCTGTCGCCGGACGACTTCGTGAGTTCGGGTGCGGCAGAGTCGGGGTACGCGATCTCGCTCAAGTCCGAGGCGAAGCGCCGCGAGCAGAAGCGGATGGGACCCGCGTTCGCGGAGGCAGACTCTCACACCCTCGCGCTGTCTGCGTCCCTGCTCAACCGGTACACGGGCGCCGGCCTTCCCGAGGATGGGTGGGCCCCTCAGTACGCGCAGATATCATTGACGCCCGCCGAGAAGGCAGAGCGGCGCGAGGATGTGAAGGCGCGGCTAGAGGCGGGTACAGCGTCGCTGGTGGACGCGGTCATGGCCGAGAACCCGCAGATGACGCGGGATCAGGCGGCTGCCCACCTTGAGCGCGTGCAGCAGGAGCGGGCGCGATTCCGTGCTCCGCAGCCCATGGTCTAACAGCGGAGACCCCACTAGATGCCGAACGAAGACGGACTGTTCACTCAAGCCGAAGTTGACAAGATCCTGCGCGAACGCCTGAAGCCCGAGAAGGGCAAGCTCGACACCGCGCGCGACGAGGCGGCCCAGTACAAGGCCGAACTCGCGAAGGTGAGCAAGTCGCTTGAGGCGGCGACCCTCAAGGCCAGCCGCGCCGACGAGTTCGAAGCCGACCTCACGAAGGCCCGCGGAGACCTCGAGGCGAAGCAAGGACGGTGGGGCAACGAGAAGGCCCTGATGTCAGTGCTGGGCGAGAAGTACGACGACGACGTGGCAGAGGTGCTGATCGCGAAGTACGGACGGCTGGAGGATGGCGGCGACTTCCAGGCGTGGGCTACGGAGCAGGCAGAGTCCCGCTCGGGGCTCTTCGGTACGCTGCTGGGCGCGAAGCCGGAGCCGCCGACCAACGGCGCTGGCGCTCCTCTTGTCCCGCAGACGACTCCGACGACGCCCCAGGCCCCCGCGGTCAACGGCGGCGCCGGCGGCGCCCCTCCCCCGGCCCCTGCCTTCTCCCCGGGTAGCATCGCGAGTTCCCCCGCCGCTGAGTGGGCGGCGACGCGCGCGGAATGGGGCCTGCCCGCGAAGGGTACTTGACGCCTGCAAGCATCTGTGGGCAACCTAACGGCGTCCGGTCTCCCGAGGATTAGCCCACCGTGACGGGCGGTTTCGAGGCCACTACCGAAACCACACCCCCCCAGGGAGCCCCCCATGGCTGTTTTCACATGGACCGGCAACAAGGCCAATGTTGGTCTCGTCGAGGTCCTCAACCGCGCCGTCCACGAGAACCTCTACGAGAACGCCCCGATCTGGCGCCTCGCCACCCGCATCGCTGATCTCGCCGGCTCCGGCGCTGAGCAGATGCAGACCGCCACGCTCACGCGCGGCGCGGCTGCCGCTGCGGCGCACTCGCTCGAGGACACCGCGGCGTCCGTCGGCACGATCACCGTCGGCAACTTCACGGCCGTGGTCGCCGTGCAGGAATACCGACTGGACATGACGGACCTCTCGCGGACCCTGTCTGCGAACGGGTTTGACATGGCGCTGGCTGTCTCGCTCTGCGTCGATGCGATCTCGCAGCGCCGGACCGACCTCTACTGCGCGACGTTCGCGAACTTCGCGACGTCGAAGGGCACGACTGGGACCGATCTCGATATTGACGCGGTGTGGGAGGCGATCTTTGCCTCGCAGATCGCGTTGGTGCCCGCGGGCGGTGCGCTGGTCCTCAAGCCCAAGGCGCTCGGAGAACTCCAGCAGTCCATCCGCAGCGAGGGCGGGGCGTACCAGTTCCAGGCCCCGACGGCTGCGATGCTCCAGATGAAGGGGCAGATGTACGCCGGCTCCACGCTCGGGCTCGACGTGTACAGCGTGGGCAGCGTCACCGACGATGCCACCGACTACAGCAACGCCCTCGTGCACCCCGGTGCCGTCGGGTACGTCGAAGCGTCCATGAGCGCGCTCAACGGCGACGGTGGGATCAACGTGCCCTCGGGCTCGTCCATCCGCGTCGAGGTCGCCCGCGATGCGAGCAAGGCTCAGTCGCAGGTGTACGCCCGCGACGCGGTCGGGTTCGCTGAGCAGGAGGACTTGCGCGGCGTCGAGATCCTGAGCCAGATCGCCTAGCACCTGGGGCGCCCGGGGGGCTGGCGGTGTCTCCGCTGGCCTTCCGGTCCCTCGGGTGACCCTTCACCCCTCTCACAGCGGAGATACAAACGATGGCTACGATCCTCGGCAAGCGCGTCAAGACGAGCGCCACACAGGCGGGAGGGGGCAAGATCCCCCACACCGCCAAGGCCCGCGCGCCGTTCTTCTTCATGACGCACCCCAGGGCGTGGTCCTACGACCCTATCGTGGATGCCTGGGTGCCTCGGCTCAAGCGCCACGTCTGCGACCCGGGCGTCAACTCGATCCGAGGCGACCGCAACCCGGCGCAGGCGTACACCGAGCGCGAGCAGCACGGGTTCACGGTGGTGAAGCCCGAGGACCCGCGACTCGGGGAGAAATACATCGGGTACATGCTCCAGATGCCCTACGCGGGCAATGGGCTTTTCTGCGTCTCCATGTTCGAATCCGTCGAGGTCACCTTGGGCGGTCATGTCTTCATCGAGCGTGATGACGAGGCGTACGCTGAGTTTCGTCAGTTCCTGCTCGACTCGGGGATCGTGCCTCCGCTCGATCCGCGCTGGCGTGCCATCCACCTCCGCGCGATGGCGAAGACGCTGAGTCGCCGCCGCTCCGTCGCCTCGAACGCGATGCCGGGCAGCCCTGCGCACGACAAGCTCAAGGCGTACGAAAAGCTGTACGCCGCTGCGCAAAAGGCAGGGGCGCCTGCCCCGAAGAAGCCCGCCCGCAAGCCCAGGAAGGCCCCGGCGACCCGCCGCGCCCGCAAGCCCAAGGCCGCTCCGAAGACGGCAGAGGGGGGCGCATGAGCGGCGAGAAGCCCGGGGTGCGGGACCAGATCGACAAGATGGCGAAGCGCATCCGTGAAACTACGGGCGTGAGCCGTGAGAAGGCCCGCGAGGTCGCGAAGCGTGCGGCCATGAACCACCACCACAACGAGGGGAGGCGGGACCCGAACCGGAACCGCCGATAACCCCATGACCTCGCGGCGCTTCGGCGTCGCTCTAAGGAGCGCGAGACCATGGCCGGAAGTAAGAGCCGAGTCCTTTCTATCAGCCTGAAGGCAGACGCCGACGGGTACATCCATCAGACCGACGTGAACGACGCTGCGCCCGCAGACGCCGACGTCGCCCTCGCCTCGTTCGTGCTCTGGCTGGACCAGACCAATGATGCGCTGAAGGTCAAGGCCAAGTACGCAGACGGCAGCGTGGCCAATGGCACCGTCGCGACCCTGAGCTAGTCCGATGGCGTACTCCGCAACAGTCACTGAGGCCAGCAAGGGCGCCGACGGTGGCCGCAATCATTGGGCGATGTCCATCGCGGAGACGGAGGCAGCGGCCGGTTCTGAGTGGTCGGTCGGTGGCCTTCCGAAGCGGGTTACGATCTTTGCGTACAAGGCCACGCTCACCGCTGGCACGGGGACGACGATCAATCCGATCCTGGGCAACGCGGCGGCGTTCACTGCCTCGACGCAGGGGCACATCGCCACGAACGACACAACCGCGGCGCACATCAATGATCAGACGCGGCTGCGCGCGTACCTTCCGACGGGCACGCTCTACGGTCGCAGCACGGTGGACGCAGACACCGACAACACGATCGCGACTGAGATCCTGATCGTCGAAGGATGGGCAAGCTGATGGGCTGGACTCCCGTCCCCGCTGGCACCCTTGCCACGCCGGTAAGCGTCGCGAACGGCGGCACCGGGTCTGCGACCGCTGCTGCGGCCCGGACCGCGCTGGACGTCGCTCAGGCGCCGACGTGGACCGACTACCCGAACATGGTTCAGGTGACGCTGGCAGAGCAAGCGGATTCGATCACGACGCCCCCGGCGAGCTTCTCGTGGGACAACGACGCGGAACTGGACTCCAGTTCGATCGACGGCTCCGGCGTCTGGTCGATGGACCACGACGCCACGTCTACGGGTGTGACCACGGGCCCTCGCTGCAAGATCAGCACGACGTTCCGCCCCGGCCGGCGCCGCGCTGTCGCCGCGTTCGTCTCGACGGCAGACGGCGACGCCAACCACGAAGGCGTCGGCGTGCTCATGGAGGAGTCCAGCGGCTCCAACTATCACCTTGCTGGAATCCAGTTCACGTCGGGGCAGGAGCGGGCGTTCGCCTACGCCAACGGGGGCTACAACGGGCCTGTAAATGGCGACATCATTGCCGGCGGCTCCATGGCGGCCGGCGTGTGGATCATGCTGTGGGAGGAGACGATCAGCAGTACGACCGCGATGGGCGCCGCCTACGTGCTCGGCGGCGCCGCTGGGACCCCGCCGGACGCCGATGCCTGGACCCCTCTGGGCGATCAGGCATACGCATCCGGCACGTCTGCCCCGTGGGACACGATGCAGATCGGCGTGTGGTGCAAGTCCGGCAACGTGAGCAACACGATGACCGGCAAGATCCACGCACTGTGGATCGGGGAGGCGTGAGCCTGTGGCTGATGCCGTCTATGCAGCGCGCAACGCCCTCCCGGTCTTCCTGACCCGGGGGCGCGACAACGCGATCGGGATCACGGTGGTGGACTCTGCCGGCGACGCTGCGACGATCGCGAGCGGGACGATCGACGTGTGGGACGGCAACGGGGTCAAGGTCGTAGACGGCGCGGCTGTGACGGTCTCGCCGGCTTCATACACGGTGCTCGCGGCTGTACTGCCGACGACCGAGCCGCTGTCGGATGCGTGGTTCATCCGGTGGAGCCTCACGATCGGCACGACCGCTTACCAGTTCCCGCAGACGGCGCACCTCGTGCGGTGGGTGCTGTCGAATCCGGTGACCGAGGCCGACCTCACGAAGCGCCACCCCGAGCTGTCGGATCTGCTCGCGAGCGGCGACGATATCTCCGACCTTCTGGGCGAGGCGTGGGAGTGGGTCCAGCGGATGCTGCTGCGTCAGGGGCGGCTGCCGTGGCGCGTGCTCGACGCCTTCTCCCTCTTCGACGCGGTGCGCGAGAAGGCGTGGGCCGATTGCTTCCGCAGCGGTCACGCGGCTACCGGCGGCTCCGGCAAGTACGGCGAAATGGCCGCCTTCTACGACGACGCTGCGGTCAAGTCCTTCGCCCGCGTGAGCGTGGTCTACGACGAGGACGACAGCGGGCTGCCAGATGCAGGCGAGGACGGCGCTAGCGTCGTCGCTCCGCTGTTTATGGGCGGCCCGGGGTCGTGGGTGCTCTGATGGCGATCAAGGCCACCACACGCGCCGCTGTGTTCGACGTCATCAAAGACCGGATCGAGGCTGCGACCGGCGCTACCTACGACGAGCGGATCTTGGCCACCGACTTCCCGAACGGGCGCAACCTCTTCTTTGCACTCGGCCCCCGGAAGTCTCGCCCGCTCGGCGTGGCGATCCGTGAGCAGGCCGGCGACACGGTGCCGATGATCACGGAGTTCCCGGCGGTCTTCGCAAAGCGGTTCAAGACGCACCAGCGCGAGACGGCGCGGGCTGAAATGGACGCGGTTACCGACAGCATGCAGACCAACGGGACGCAGAACACGGCGGGCGTTGAGACCCGGTACGTGTCCGACGAGGAGTCGCCGTCGCTGTCCGGTGAATGGATCTTCTCCCGCATGCGATTTGAGGCGCGGTGGGCGCTGGTGGTGGGGCCCTGACATGGCAGACGTGCGAGTCACCAGCAACGCCGACGAAGTGGCGGAAGCGATGCGCAGCAGCGCGGGCGAACTCGTGGGCGCTGTCGTGGCTGAGATCGCGGAGGCGGATGCCCTCTTCCGTGAGGATCTGCGCGGCCCGTCGCCGGGCAGCACGGCGGGCAAGACCCCGTTTCGCATCGGCAACCTGTTGAGCACCGGTCGAACTCAACTCGGGCAGGAGTGGATCAGCGTGGGCAGCAGCGAGCAGCACCGCGGGGGCAAGGACCCTGTGTGGCAGTTCGTGAACGACGCCCGCCCGTACAGCCCCAGCAACGCAGAGCAGGGCGACCGCGTGCGCATCCACGGGGGCCGCGAGTCTTACGCATCGTTCGCCCGCTTCCCCGGCGCGCCTGAAGGTCAGTACGTAGCGGACGCCGGGGACGCATTCAAAGCCCGGTTCGGGGCAGAACTTGAGGCCCGCGCAGAGCGCGCGCTAACAGCCCTTCTGGACGTATCGTGAGCGCCGTCGACTTCTCGATCGACTTCGGCACCCGGCTGGGGGCTCGGCTCGCTGACTTCGGCCGGCATGCTGGCGAGGCGCGCGACGTCATCGAGAACGCCCGGCTCCGGTGGCAAGAGGACATGCTCGAGGTATGGCCCGTGGACACGGGGACGTCCTTGCAGGGGTGGGACAACTTCACCGACGGGCTGACGTGGCTCCTGCGCAACGCTGTCGAGTATGTGTCGTACGTGCATGCCGCTGGCGATGACGAGCCGATCGTAGGCTACCTCGAGGCGCAGGCGGAAACGTACGCGGCTGCCGCGATGACCGAACTCAGCAGCCTGCTTGCGCTGGCGCGACGCGAGCAGGGGGCGCAGGTTCCGTTGTTCGGGCGTCGCGGTGTGCAGCGCCCGGGCCCGGTCGCCGGTGTGGCACAGGCTGTCTTTCGCGCCCTTTCCGCATCCTTCGAACGCCCGGGGCGCGGCGCGAGGCAGCGGCTTCGCGAACGCTTCCCAGATCAACCCATCGGCCGCGCGCTTTCACGGCGCCGAAGCCGCGAACGAGCGAGGTAACACATGACCGCTTCCACCGTCCGCAAGACCAAGCGGGATACCACGATCACCCTCACCGACGGCGCGGGGTCCCCGAATACGCTGGCCCTCACGCTGGACCGGGGCGATCTGAGCATCAGCATCCCCGGCCCAAACATCGTGCGGGACGACCCGCGAGGGGTGATCGGCGCGACGCCGGCCCTGCGCAAGGGCGACGACCGGCCGATGTCGGTCTCCTTCACGGCGCGCGTTGCGGACTTCTCCGACGGCACCGACGAGATCCTCACGGACTGGGCCCTCAAGGACGATTTCGGCGCGGGCTGGACGTCCACGCTGGACGCCTCGGGCAACGCCGAGGTCTTGGCGATCCACGTTGACGTCGGCGTGGAGGGCACCGACCACGGCGACAGCGCGGATCACTCCTTCCGTCTCCCGCACTGTACGGGCGAGTGGGAGCTGAGCGAGGGCGCGGACTTCTGGGAACTGTCCTTTTCGGGCACCTCGCACTCCGTGCGTCCAGGCGCGCTGGCCTGATGCGGCGCCGGGACCTCGCCAGGATCGTGCGGACAGCAGAGAGCCGGTATGCGGACCTCTGCGAGCAGACGTCATGCCGCGCGATGCCGGAGAACCGATGCAAGTTCGTGGTCCGTCGCGAGCTTCGGATTGCAGCGGCACAGGCTCGGTCTGCGCTCGCGAAGAAGCCGGCCCACAATGTGCCGGCACCCCCTGCCGCGGAGGCCCCTGCCGGGCCGCCTGCGGTGACTGACTAACCCTCTCTCAGCGGAGACAGACATGGGCAAGGTGTACACGGTTGAGGTGCCAGGACGGGAGCCGCACGGGTTCCGGTGGATGGGCTTCTTCGACAGGCTAGACCTGGGCGATGGACTCGAGGAAGAGCGGGGCGCCATGCGTGACACCCCGTATTTCTACGCGAGCGCCGGTGCCATGGTCGGCAAGACGTGGGCGGGTGACTGCCCGATCGACGTGAAGCAGAACGGGTCGATGCTCGCCTATGGACGCGCGGTGATCGAAGCGCTGGAGGGCGTCGGCTATTCGTTTGAGCAGATCGTCGCGCTGTGCACCGGTGTGACCCAGGCTGCTGCGGACCAGATCAAGGACCGCGCGGATTTCTCGGAAGCCCAGCCGGCCGCGCCCGCCTCGTCGGTGTAGACGTCGGGCTGCACTTGCTGGGCGGCGACCCGCTGGGGCTAGGACGTCTCAGCGCAGAACAGGAGATTGAGGTGCTGGCTTACCATCGATATCTCCACGAGAGCGGGATTCTCGGGCCGCTGGGGCTGTTCGGGGCGACTCGGGTAGGCGTGGGTATGCCTGCACGCCCCGCGGGGCTTCCTGACGGGGCTAAGCGGTCGAGGCGTCTTCCGGGTGTGACGTATTATCCGGGGATGCGGCGAGACATGCTCAAGGACGGATGGACGCCTGAGCAGTTCGCGGCGGCGTTCGGCTGATGGCTGATATCCGGTTCCAGTTCCTGGGCGACACCAGCGACCTCGAGGCGGCTCAGGGTCGGGCCGCCGATGGATTTGACGACACCGGCAAGGCGTCTGCGGACTTCGCGAAGGTGGCCAAAGCCGGCCTCGTCGCGACCGCTGCGGCGGCTGCGGCTGCTGCGGCGGCTGTCGTCAAGCTCGGCAAGGCCACGCTTGACTTGAGCGTGCAGGCAAACCGGTACGCCAAGGAAGCGAAGAAGATCGGGAGCACGGCTACCGACATCCAGAAGGTCGAGGGGGCGTTCAGCCTGCTGACCGCCGGCAGCATTTCGGCATCCAGGGTGATTCAGGACTTCGGGCGGAACCTCGCAGACGCGCGGGACGGCACAGGCGAGGCTGCGTCCGAACTCGCAAAGCTGGGGCTGACTGCTGCGGACCTCGCGAACCTCCCCATCGGTGACCAGATCGCGCTGGTCGCTGACCGGTTCGGCCGACTGCGAGACAGCGCGGAGCGGTCACAGGTTGCGATGTCCGTCTTTGGCCGCGCCGGTCGCGAACTCGTGCCCGCGCTCAACGCTGGCGGCGACGCGGTGCGCGAGGCCATCGAGCAGATCGAGCAGTCCGGCATCATCAGCAACGAAGCGGCGGCGCAGTCCGAGGCGTTGCAAGACTCCGTGCTACTGCTCAGCCGCACCTTCGACAGCCTCAAGCGCGAGGTGTTGATCCCGCTGATCCCCGTCATGACTGCGACGGCAGACGAGGTGCGAAAGCTCGTGCAGGCGATGCGCGAGACGGGGGCGCTCGATTCCTTCGCACGCGCATTCACCGACACCGTGCTGCCCGCGCTGAGCAGCACGGTGCGTGTCGGCGGGCGGGTGATCGAAGCCCTCGCCCTGCAAGCAAAGGGGCTGCTCGCGGTCAACGAGGCCGCGATTCGGACCGGCGCCTCCATCGGCCTCGTGCTGTCGGGGCAGTTCAGGGAAGCCCGCGAGGAGTTCGGCAAGGGCAAGGCTGCGCTCGAGGAGTTCGGGGAGGCGTTTGCCACGTTCGGGGACAAGTCCGACGCGGTGGCAGACGGCATCGACCGGGTGATCGACCGGGCCCGCGAACTGTCCGCGGTGTCTGCGCCGTCCGCTCGAGGGGGCGGGGGCATCGGCGGTGGAGGGGAGGGTGTGACGGGCGGCGCATTCGCACGGGCAGAGGGTGGCGTGCCTGACCCCTACGGCTCCAAAAAGCGGGCGGCTGATGAGGAGGCAGCCCAGGAGGCGATCCGGGCGAGTCGTACGAAGACATACGACCTCTCGATCCAGCAGATCGAATCCCTGGCCTCATCCCGCGAGCAGGCAACGCTCAACTTCGGCGCGCTGTCGTCCAACGTGTTCTCTGCGATCGGCAGTTTCGTCAAGCTCGCTGCGGGTGCGGAAGAGGGCTCGATCAAGAAGACGTCGAAGGTCCGCACGCTCGCGATGCGGAAGGCGTGGGCGACTCAGTCAGGCCTCGCCATCTTGCAAGCTGGCGTCAACGTGCCCCTGTCGATCTCGCAGGCTGCTGCGGCGCCCTGGCCGGCCTCGCTGGGCTTCATGGTCGCGGCCGGCGTCGCTTCTGGTGCTGCGCTCGCAGGAGTGATCGCCAAGGCTGCGGCTGGTCCGACGTTCCACAGCGGCGGCGTCGCATCGGCCGGCGACGCTGGCAGCGCGCAGGCGTTCGCCCCGGACGAGTTCACAGCCATCCTGCGGAAGCGTGAAGGGGTCCTGTCGACTCAGGGGGTAGCGGCAGCCGGCGGCCCTGCGAACGTGCACGCGCTCAACCGCGGGGAGCACGCGCAGACCCGGGCTACTTTCATCATGCAAGTGAACGACCGCACGACCGACGTGCAGCACTCCGAAGCCATCCGCCGGCCTGATTCCCCGCTCGCGGTGTCGATGTCTGAGGCGCGGCCCCGCAAGGTCGGCGCTGCGAGGATCTGGTAGTGGCCGCTTCCCTCATCAGCACTACCCGTGTCCAAGGGCTCGTGGTCCCCGACCCGCGTGTCAGCGAGGACAACCTGACCGCGCAGGACGGTGGCGCGACTGACTCTTCGTACACGCAAGCAGGCGCGAAGCCGGGCGTTCCCGAGGCAGACCAGACCGCGCTCATGACCTTGCAGGCGAGCGGGAGCCAGACCGACAAGGGGCAGATCGAGATCTACACCGGGCGCGCAGGCAGCCCGGGGCTCGAGGATGGTGGGTTCCTGCTGCGCGATGTCGCGGCCGGCGACTCGACGTCGCAGTACTCGGGGTGGGACGGGTATCAGGCGATCACGGGGTCGGAAGTCGTCTATGCCGGTAACGGCTCTGCGGGCGGAAGCCTCAACACCGTCGCGCGCCTCCCTGACGGTACGGTCCTGCTCGCGCACGAGACAGCAGCGGGAAGCCTCAACGTCGAGCAGTACGACCCGTCAGACTCGACGTGGACGACCCGCGTCACCGGGCTGTCCATCGCTGGCGCCATCGCCACGCACGCCGCCCTGGCACTGGTCTACGACCCCAAGGCGAAGCTGCTCCTGTTGTTCGTGGTCGCATCCGGTGGGCGCAATCTGATCATGGCGAAGTCCGACGACGAGGGCTTTACATTCTCGGTCGGGTCGTACCATGTGCTCCGCTCTGACATCGCTGCAACGTCCACGATCAACGAGATCCGCGCCGCGTACAACAACGATCAGATCGTGTTGTTCCTCCAGTACACGCTGAGCGGCGTCGAAGAGGTGGCGCAGTACGCATCGACCGACCGCGGGACCCGCTTCGATGAGGTCTCGTCGGAGTGGACCGTATCGGGCGACCTCCCCGACGCGATCGACGTCGCACCCTTGTTCGGGGGCGGCTTCCTCTTCGTCTACGCGGACGGGCGGGCGTCGAACCCACGCTATCGAAGCCGGCGGATCGGCTCTGCGTTCGAGGATGCACAGAACGCCGATGACGTCGTGCTGGTCGCGCAGGAACCCGGCGGCCGCCCGTCGGTGACGATCTGGCAGGACGAGGACGCGGTCATGTACGCGATTGCAGCCATCGATGAGACGGCTGATACGTCGTACGTGACTAGCCTGTTCCGGTCCGCGGACCTGGGCGACTCGTGGGAGGCGTGGGGCGGCCCGATCGCGGAGTTGCACCCGGGTTCGCAGGACGCCGAACTCAACGACTTCTCTGCGGTCAGCACCGGGGGCCTGTGCCTGCTGATCACGAAGTACACCGTCCCGAACGAGACCGACAGCAACAGCGCCGTCCTGTGCCTGTTTCTGGGCGGCCACGGCAGCCACACACTTCCGGCGACCGACGAGGCGGTAGGGGGCACGCCAGCGACCCGCACGAACTTCCCCGATACGCAGTTCGTACCGTGGAGCCGGAGCGACGAGAACGACAAGCCCGGCGGCTTCTGGGGCGGGTTCGAAGCGCCGGATCAACTCGGCTGGACGAAGACGGGAGCGGGGACCGGAAGCGTGCTTGCGACGCTGGACTTCCAGACGTCGACCTCATCGAATCAGGCTAGTTATGATCGGACGACGACCGACGCGACGGTGACGACCGCCGTTGTTGAGTTTGAGGTCAAGTGCACGAGCGGCGGCGCGACGACCACCAAAGACGTCGGTGTCGAACTGGTGATCAGCGACTACGACGGCTCGCCGGCCTCCGCGACGTTCACCTACGCGATCTCGGTCCGCATCGCGACGACCGGCCTCGCGCTCTACGACGACAACAACTTGGCGCTGATCGATTCCGCGGTCGTCCTCGACATGACGTCATACCGGAAGATCCGCATCGCGCTGTCCAGCAGCGGTGACGTGATCTCGTGGTACTCCACCCACCCGGGCAGCGCGCAGCGGCAGGAGTGGACCCGGGGGCCAGACTCAACGACGCTGACGAACACCACCGCCGACGTCGGGAACCGGGTCGAGTTCGGGAACCTGATCAGCGCGACCGCGATCGCCGCCTGGAAGCACTTTGGACACTGCATGTGGGGCACACAATGGGGCGCCCGCAGCGACACCACCAACGCGCTCGCTGAGTCGTGGACGAACCCGACGGATCTGCACCCGCGGTCCTACAGCGCGCTTCCGCTGCTCGCTCACGACGGGGTGAAGATCGCAGCGGTCGACGGCCCCTCGCTTATCGCAGAGACGTGGCAGATCCAGCCGGAACACACCTACGCGCTGTCCAACGTCTTCCCCTCGTCCGCGCCGTCTCCCCGCCGCGGCTGGCGCAGCACCGCCGACAACGTCGAGCAGTTGATCTCGATCGAACTTGACCCCGACTTCACGTCGGCCCGGCTGCGGGGGCACGCGCTGTGTGTGCTGCTGCTCGAGAGCAACCTTGAGTCTGTGGTGGTGGAGAAGCACGACGGGGGCTCGTGGTCGACGCTGGCCGCGATCACGGCTACGGACGACTGGGCGTCGTTGGCGTTCGACCGACGGGGTAGCGCGGTCATTCCAGATAGCGGCACGTCGACCACGGGCGATCGATATTTCTGGTACGGGGCCCACAAGGGCGACACCGCGGACCTTGGGGCCGATGGGTTGCACAAGATCAGATCAAACACGGAAGGCGCCTGGATCGGCACGACGACGACGAAGAAGCCCACCCTATTGCTAGAGCGGGACAACCTCCCCGGCGCCCTCGGCAACACCGCGTCGGGGACGATGAAGATCCGCCGTAAAGACTTCGGCGCCATTATTCACAGTTACAACGAGGACGATCAGCATATCCGCATCCGCATCCCCGCTCAGCAGACAGCGGACGACGATTACCGGATCGGCACGTTGGTGATCGGGCACATCGCCGTCTTCGGGCAGCAGTACGATCACGGCTGGTCAATGTCTCGCGAGTTCGACACGCAGTTATTCCGCCGCAGCGGGGGCACCCGTCGCGCCCGGAAGCGCGGCCCGTCTCGGCGGGTCGTTGAACTCGCGTGGGCGGATGCGGCAGTGGATGCGTCGAAGGTGCAGGCAGAGAGCCCTGACCCGAACTTCATCGGCGGGCAGACCGCCGTGGACCTCGCGAACGCTACACCCTACGACGTCGTGCAACTGGTCGAGGGCGTGCACGAGGAGCAGGGCGGCCCCGAGCTGCCGGTCGTGTACCTGAGCCGGATCCCCACCGACGCAGACTCCACGCACCCGCTCAGCGACTGGCGCGAGTTCGTGTACGGGCGCCTTGAGTCCGACATCCGCATTGACAACGTCCTGGGCGACGAGAGCAAGACCGAACTCAACCGGCTGAACACGATCACGGTCCGCGAGGAGAAGTGATGCCGACGTTCAGCCCGGCTGACTTGAGGGCGGGGCGGCTGCACTTCCTCTTGGATCTGACCTGGGGCGGGCAGGTGTACCGGCTTGCTGAGTCCGTCATCGCGCCCACGCTCGACGGCGAGACGTTGCAGTATCACGACGGGCTTTTGTTCGGCGGCTCGTGGGAGGAGCGGCTAGACCTCTTCGGCGTCGTCCCCTCGTCCCGCTCCGTGTCCCTGACGCTGAGCCTTGCCGACGTCGTGGACGTCCCTGCACGCATTGCAGATGGGCACCCGCTGGGGTCCGCGAGCGGCAAGTTGTCGCTGTGGGTCGAGGGCACGACGAAAGCCCGCGTGATCGTGGCCGGTGGCCTGCGGCAGATCGAACACCAGACCAAGGACGACCCTGTGATCGCCACGCTCGAGGAGGCGCCGCTACGCGCCCCCGGGCTGATTCCCGAGCCCGCGCAGCGCATCGGTCCACCGTCTGAGGACGACGACGGACTGGTCTTCGGGCTCAACCTGCTCGGGCACTATTACCCGATCATCTTCGGGCGCCCCGGCGGGGCCGCAGGCTACGGCAGCCCCGCCTTGTACTTCGACGTAGCTGCGTCTACGGGTGAGGTTGTGCTCGCTGCGCACGAGTGCGTGGGCGGCTCTGTGCTGCTCATTGACGCCACGGACGAGGCTACAGATACGGCCACCATCAAAACGGAGCGAGACAGCCTCTCAGGGGCCCTGCGCACCGCTGCCACAACCACGCTGTCCGGTACGTTTCCGCACGCCGAAGCGAAGCACCCCGTGTACGTGCGGTGGACCGACGGCAACGCAGGCGGGGTGCCGTCTCGCAGCGACCCATCGGTGCCGATGCGCGGCGCGGGGGAGATCCTGTCGTGGTTGCTGGAGCGGTCCGGCGCCCGGGTCGACCACGGGCGGATGCGTGCGCTTGAGCCGTTGCTCGCAGGCTACAGGCTTGACGCTGCGATCATCCCGGGCCGCGATGAGCGGGTCTCCCCGATCGAGTGGATACAGGCTCACATCCTGCCCATCCTGCCCCTCTCAGCCCGCGTGAGCGGCGATGGCTTGCACTACGTCTATTGGCGCTGGGATGCGACGGCGCGGGACGCTGTGACCACGCTCAGCGCCGATGAGCATCAGTGCGAGCGCGTGGGCCCGGTCCAGTACAGCGAGGCAGACGACGTCTGCCAGGAGATCCGATTCGGCTACGCCCGCGACTATGCTGCGGACAAGTTCCAGTCCACGCTGCTCTACACCGGTGTGCGCGCCACCGCGGGGCTGGCAGATGCGAACGTGCTTGAGCCGAGCCTTGAGCGGTCCTTCTGGCGGCACATCGGCGGGGATCCCCGGCTCGTGCGAACGCTTGAGGTCTCGTCAGAGGTCGTGCTTGAGGACGCTACCGCGCACATTGTGTGCCAGTACCTTGCCCGGCGGCACGGCGCGCAGACGCGGCTGGTCCGCTACGAAACAGACCCGGAGTTCGCGTGGCTGGAGCCGGGCGACGTCGTCGTGGTCACGGACGAAGACGTGGGGATCGCCTCTGCCGTGGCGCTCGTGGAAACGGCGATCTGGTCAACCGACGAGCGTGTGGGCCTCGGTCTGCGATTGCTCAACTAATGAGGTCGTCACGCCATACTATGAGAGAGCGTAACGAGATTGCGGACCGAGGGCCCACTAGCCGGCGCCCTTGCCCGCGGGGGCTGCCATGACGACGATTGATCTGATGTCGACGTACCTCCCGCTTTTCGCCACCCTCGCGGCGCTTCTGGTCGGTGGCACATGTTGGGTCGTCTGGGCTTCGTTCGTCCTGCGCGGTCTGCGGGATGCGCTGACCCGCTGGTCGGCCCGCATCGATGGGCACCGGCACGGCGAGGACGGGGCGGTGTACTACCCGGCGCCGCCGGCTCGCCCGCGAGAGCCGCCGACCGCGCTCGCTGACCGCCCGGGGTAGAACGACCGACGCCCCGCGGAGGAGCGCAGGGCGTCGGAAGGGGAGGAACCACGGGCCGCCTATAGGGGGTGGGCGGGCCGCTTGCGCCGAGAATACCGGAGGCCGAATGCCAGCACTAGCAGCCATCGTCATCGGACACCGGGAATCGAAGCAGGGCGCGCGCTCTGTCGACGGGACCACCGAGTTCGCCTGGAACACCGAGCACGCCATCCGCCTACGCCTGCTCCTCGTCGCCCTCGGGGTGGAGGCGGTCATCATCGAGCGGGAGGACCGCCGAGACGGGTACAGCCGCCTCCCTGCGCTCGTGAACGCCACCCGCGCCCGCTGCTGCGTCTCGCTGCACTGGAACGGCTCAGCGAGCGCCTCAGCCACCGGCAGCGAGGCCCTCTACTACAGCGGCAGCCGCCGAGGCCGTGAGCTAGCAGAGGCCCTCGACATCGCAGACGACGTGCTTGGGCTCAAGGACCGCGGACTCGGCGGCGTGAAGGCCCGAGCCTGGGAGGTCGCCCAGAAGGCCGAAGGACAGCGGCAC
>Ga0080013_1001400_pt1 | contig 32184 bp, 31 predicted proteins | sample ETNvirenome_6_85_FD_69236 | JGI IMG/M metagenome (GOLD analysis project Ga0080013, IMG submission 69236) | Marine viral communities from the Pacific Ocean - ETNP_6_85 (SPADES assembly) (version 2) | ecosystem: Environmental > Aquatic > Marine > Oceanic | place: Pacific Ocean | collected 2013-06-19
TATGGAAGCATTTAAGGTACACGTCACGTTCAGCAACGATGACACGATGATTGAAGACCACAACGAGAGCACGCTTGAGTCTGCTCTGACGCGCCTTCTCCGAGGCCCCGCAGCAATGGGTGGGCTCATCAGCGAGGTCAAAGTCGTTGATATGCTTGACTGCACAGTCTTTCTCGCACAAGACAACAAAATTGTCTTTCCTTCTCCGAAAGCGTCCCTACATTAAAGACATCGCAGGAGACGACGATGAAGAAGCCGTTTGAAGTTACGATTGAATTTGAAAAGAACACCGCCGGCCCACATCGCCCACCCGTCATCGAGTGGGACACGCGCACCGAGACGGTCTGGGCCACGAGCCTTGCCGAAGTTCGCCGCGTTTGCCGTGGTCGCTTCGGCGTCATCCCCACAACGGTCACGGATATGTGGGCGAAGCACGATGAATTGATGAGCGACCCCGAAATCAAGGAACTTATCGACGCCATCACAATCCCAATGATTCCGAGGGGTTAGAAGAAACAACCTCTAAATGAAAAAAAAGTGAAAAAACATTCCCTTTAGATTCGGGGAGTTACAAAGAATCGACATTGACCCCCTTGTCTGGGCCGAAACGGTTCTTATTATTTAGGGGTAGAAGGCTCACCCCGTTCAGGAGAACAAATCATGGCCAACGCGCTCACCACCCTCGCAGCCACCGCAATCATTCTGTCCAAATCCGCGCAGTCGGAGCTAGTCAGCCTCTTTCAAGCCACCGGCTCGAAGTCCGCGCTGCAAGGGCTCATCAAGGCCAACATCCGACTAGGATTCAAGGTCGCGAAAAAGAACGTCCGTCGGGGCGTTGACTTCAACGACCTCCTTTCCTGTGCTGTCGAGGGCATCATCATCGCCGCTGGCAAGTTCGACCCGACGAAGGGTGCGAGCTTCACAACCTACGCTCGCCAGTGGATGATTGCGAAGTGCCAGGAACACGTCCAGGGCAACGCAGGCATCGTCCACGTCGGCTCACGCACGTCTAAACGCCTCTGGAGCGGACTTCAGAAGGCTCGCAAGGCCGTTGGCCAGGATGCGACCCCGGAGGCTCTGGCGGCGCATATGGGGCTCGATGTCGATGACGTCGCTCGTTGCCTCAAGTTCATGGACTCGCGAGGCGTCAGCCTCGACGCGCCCCTGTCCGCTGATGGCGCAACCGTCAGCACCGTTGTCCCCTGCGGTAATCTCCGTCAGGATGTGGCACTTGAGCGCACGCAAAACAACGAGCGCATCGTATGTGCCTTGTCTGACTTCGCCGGCACTCTGAGTGACCGTGACCGCGCCATCCTCATGGGTCGCGTGGCAAACGAAGTCGTGGGCACCGAGAAAGCCAGCGCAGACGCCTTCGGCTGCACCAAACAGCGCGTTGGGCAAATTGAAAAAGCCCTTCGCACCCGTCTCGCATCGCACTTTGCACGCGAGTTTGGCACCGAGGGTGTCACCCAAATGCTCCGCGCCTCTTTCTAAGAGTGCCGAGGGCATAAAGATTCACTTTAGTTCATATCCATTCAGGAGGATTGACACATGATATTGACACGGCAACACTTCCAATTCATCGCAGACGTCGTAAAGACCATCGAGGACCAAGACGATAGGCAAGCACTGGCAATGACTTTTGTCCACAGGTTGCAACAAACCAACCCTAACTTCAAGCCGGCGCACTTCATCAAGGCTTGCAACGCAACAAACGTTTGAGGCCTCATATATGGCAAATAAAAAGTCATATCGCTTCCCGTTGTGGAAGGTCATATTCATAAATGCCTTTGGTGAGGAAGTGCATTGCACATATCCCACAGAGACACAGGCATATGCCAATATGAATGGCCACCTTGCCCTGGGACAAACCGCATGGATTGCAGGCCCTTACGAGGACTATATTCCATTTGAGGGCGCATGATATGTCAGCGTCAATTGAGCCAGGACCAGCCATGTCCAAGAGGGCATATAAAGTGGGATATATCAATGGTGCAGGTGAGAGGACGCACTGTCATATGACATACACATATGACACAGCAAATAACTATATGCACCACCTATTGTCACAAGGCATATGCGCCTGGATCATACGCCTGGGTAGCACACCAGCCGATAACCCAATGAATATAGAAGGTTAGGGATGCGGTACGGGATATATATATACAGTGCGTTGCATTATCAGTATGCCAGAGTGCCAAAACACGGTGCGAACGGTATGCGATTTAATATACCCACCCCCTTTACAGAGTCAACACCGTACCTATATTGTATATATGCCTAGCAAGTACGCCGAATATGACAACGTATATGACTTCACAGAGTACAAATTGTATTATATTATCGAGGAGTTAGACGACGCAGGCAACGAAGCCATGGCTGAGGTATACCAAGATGTGCTCGACAATTATATGCTGGGCAACATCGACATTAAATGGGTTGAAGGCCAACCATTCATCGTAAAAGGCAGAATTAATAAGCTCAATGATAACGAGCAGTTAGTTTAGGTTTCACTTAAAGGGAGAAGGCATATGCCACCGCAATAATTACAACAGACACAAGAAAGTACTTGACACATCATATAGTGCTTAACAGCTTGGCATATATATGCTAAACTCTCTATATAGCATAATTATTCATTGAGCATAAAACTCTATGATTACGCATACATAGGGGGGGGGAGGGGGGATACCCCGGAATGTAGGTCCCATAGGGATATGCCGGCTCTCGGCTGGGCTAGATGCATTCACGATGCGTGGACAATTTTCCAGATTATGACTTTTATATGACAATGGCACATATAGGCACATAGGTGGCGGCATATTACCAAGTATCCTTCTCAATTTTGTGCAGAGTATAGAGCAAAAGCCAGATAGTAAGTATAGTAATGAGTAGATCACTTGTATGTTCCATGATAGTACATATAACATAAGAACCCTGGCTTTAAAATAAAGGGTGGGTTAAAAAAAAATACGGAAATTAATTTCCAGATTATGGTACTATTTATTACGTGAAACAAATAATGGAAAATTGGCGGGAGTATAAAACGGCATCAACGAGCGGTGGGGTTCCGTTTTTTGGAGATGACGAGGAGGTGAAGAACCTTGTGAGGGAATTGGGTGAGGCCGTTTTAGAGCTAGGCGCCACAAGGGCCGTGAGAGCACCAGAGTTTAAAGCTCGAAAAATAGCACACATCTTACGTAAGATGCCGGTAGGGGACATGTCTAGACCTGGCCGGCAGCTTCTCGGGAGAGTGCTTAAGGCGGTGAAGCGGGGCATACCCGTTTTAGGATGGGGCCTGCTTCTTACTGATATACTTCAACTAACTGATGAATATTACCTTGCGCCGACAGCAGCGCACAATCGAAATGAGTTTGTGAATGGTATTAAAGAATTGATAACTTGGATTCGTGTGGGCTCCCCTGGTACCCAGGGTCCGAAACGCGCGCAGAAACGCGCGCAGGATAGGGAGGCGGCGAGGCGCCTGTCCGTCCGGTCACCTGCGAACAAACTTTAGGGCGCGCTGCATGCGCCGGTGAATGCGGGACATGTCAAAATACGCCTGGTAAATTACGAGATCTTGTACTAGTTATATGCATGCGTTGATAAAAGGAGATGCATCAACATGAAAATTTCGAAAAACATGCTTAAGAGAATAATTAAAGAAGAAATTGGCCGGTACATCTTGTATGAGCAGCACATACCCGGGCCGAGGGATCGGACGGAACCGCCTGGTCATGGCCGGCCCCCGGAGGGGGCTCCAACGCCGGAATATTCCGAAAAAACACCTTTGTCCCGGGATGAGGAAATTGAGCAATGGGCGACTCAGATCGTCAGCATAACAAAAACCTCCAAGGATATCCATCAAATCGCAGCGCTAGCTTCGAAGATTGTCCGAGCAGCTGCGCAGTAACAGGAGTTATATAGTGAAAATCACGAAAACACGGCTTAAGCAATTAATCAAAGAAGAACTGATCGCGATTCATGAACGCGCCGTGGGGCCTGAGCAAGATGATGGTACCGTCGACGGGAGCTGGTTAAAAGGGGCTCATGATTGGCTTAAAAAGAAAGGCGACGAGCCCAAGCGTGCCGGCGCTGAAAGAGGCGGGCAAAGCAAGGCTGTCCCCGGGCAAGCAGTTTCGTCTACGCCGGCCACGTCCGACTTGGACCCGGGCCCGCCTATGCCATGGCGCCAACGCGTTGCGGCGGTTCGAAAAGCGGAGATGGCATCACGGCCGAGAGGGCTACCTGTGCTTCCAGGAGAATTGACTCCTGAAGAAGAGGAGGCGTATTTTAAGCCGCGGGCCGGCGGAATTTACGGCGAACTTCCCCAGCGCGTGCCAACTGGAGATGCTCTTGAGCTTGGCGGACCAGAGGCCGAGGGTGCGGCGCAACCGATTGGGCAACAAGTCCCCCATTATCTACGACAGGATCTGGTCGGCCCCGAGGATGACTTTATGCTCGCGCCCGGGCGGGAATGGGTTCACCCGAAAGATAGCGCATCGATGGCCACACAGCCCACGGCGCCACCGTTGTGGTCCTCACACACACAGAATGCGGCAGCGGTGGACGCGGCCGCGGATACCGATGTGATGGCGCCAGATGCAGCATCAGCTGGCTCCTGGAAGCCTGGTATGCCCAAACCTAAACTTCCCAAAAATTGGAGAACGCTCTCCTATAAAGATCCCCGACGAGCCGCTTTCCGTGATTGGTACAAATATATTAAAAGCAAGAGAAAGGCCCGGGAGCGCCGTAAGGCGCGCATGCGCCGAAGGGCGCTGGCGGATGTGGGGCGAGATGCGGCAACGTTGCCGCTCTCAGACCAAACAAAGGCAATGATGGGATATCCGTCAGCCGGGACTCGGCCCAATGTAAGAGTTCCTCCGGTTGATCCATATGACCCAATGATCGATAACAAACGCTTATCTCCCGTGCGAGAAAATAAAATCACCATTGATTTTATTAAAGAACTCATTCTAGAAGTACTGAGCGATAAATAACGGGGGTGAACTCGCGCGCGTCAATCGTCCGGGTCGGCTGATTCTGAAGATATCTAGGTCTATAGCGCAGAATACTACGTACTTCATCGATGGCGCTTCTTATGAGGGCGCCTCTTATGAGAGCGCTTTTTATGCTTCTTGTGCTTTTTGTACTTCTTATGCTTCTTGTACTTTACTGCAGGTTTCACAGTTACTTTCGGCCTATGGTGATGTCGACGAATATAGCCTCTATGGCGTACAGCGTGTGTGTATATACCTCTTGTCCTGTATGTTCTGCGATAATCAACCACTGGGACTGGTACTGAAAACAAGCTATAGTAGCTTATAACCCTCCTAGGTGCGCTCTCCACGTATACAACGGGCGCAACTGACTCCACCAAGCTTGGATGGTCGGTATATACCACCCCTGTTGTGCAAGCATTTACAAATCCTGCGATAACAAAACAAACTTGAATTATAACTTCATGCATTTTTATCTCCTTTTAATTCCTATAAGCATACCATAAAGCGTATACACAACTCAATACGGTAAAAACTAATCCAATATATATTTCCAATTTTAAGACCTCCTTGAAGTCCACATGATGTGACACACCAAAAGTGTAGCCCAAATGCCCAAAACAAGTATAACAATGTGAGGATTGAGTTCATTGTGCACAATATGGTCTTCTAATTCATGAATCCAATCAACATCTGGGAAAAACTCAATGGCCACACATTAAATAGTGCTAGCTTCCCTTCGCTCGTATGTATTTAACGCCAAAAATACGTATATACCGGTCCATCGTGCGCGTTTCGAACATGCCACCACGCTTATACCACTCTTTATCGGAGCATATAGGATGCGTAATAATTACACTATGCTTAAATGAGACGCGTCGATACTTTTCCCACTTCTTTTTGACCGTTAATTTGTATTTGGCCAAGTTTTTCGGCCTATGAAACGTCATAATGCACGTTTTTGTCTCGCCATGTCGCTCCCAATGACGTATATCGGCCCGTTCGGTCCTTGGTTTGGCTGCAATAAGGTTCGTTGCCAAGAAAATCAGCAGTATTAGCTTCGCATACTTCATTTTATACCTCTGTGGTATTAATGTAGGCACAATATAACGGGAATAAACGGGTAATTGCGACTATTTATTGGCGTCCGTGTGAAAAAAAATTTCGTCGAGGCTTTTTTATGGATTATATGGAATATAATGAATTCTTAAATTACGTTGCCAAGATCAAACGGTTGACCCCGGCAATTTTGGAAGACGCCATGGCGAAAATCGCCTTTCATGAATCAGGCCCGTCGACGCCGGATGAAGACCGGGCCTCGAAGGAACAAGTTGGGGGAGGTCCAGGCAGGGGCATGTTTCAATTTGAGATGGGTGTTAAGGGCGGCGGCATGATCGCGATCAAGCGTACTTTAAATTACCTCGCCAAGCTCGGTGCGCGCCGGGGTCCGGAACTGTGGGAGGAAGATAAATATTATCTGGCGCCGGGCTGGCTGCATGATATCGCCTGGGCGCAGAATATCAACATTGGCGGCTGGATGGAGGAAGAGGATCAGAAGTATATATTCTTGGGCAACTATCTTGAACACCCCAAGGCAAACCTGGCTCAACTTGGTGGCGGTGACGATGCAATCGCCCAATTTTGGCTAGATTACCACTGGGCCGGCCCAGCAAAAGACCGGCCTGCGAGGTTAAAGGCTTTTGAGGCAAGCCTTGCTGCATATTATAAGCAAAACCCCAAGAAAGCAAAGAAGATCGCCGTTAAAAAATCAAAGATGTCGCAACTTAGTCGAATCATTAAAGAAGAGTATCGGGCTGTATTGCGTGAAGCGATTGATAAAGATTTTCCAGAGTTCCTAGGCCCCATTGAACAGCTAACCCCCGAAAGATGGCTTGAATATGTCGATGAATATATTAAGAGACGATGGCGCGGTGGCCCGAGATCCCGTGAGTTTTTCGGCGCGGGGACAATATCTTATGATTCTCTTGAGCATCGTGCTCGGCGAGGCCAGGAGGCGCGCGCCTTATATCGCAGACATTTGGAAAATATTCTCGATTCAGACGATCCAAAAAATCCCTTTAATTTGCCCGGATTTTTTCCAAAAGAGCCGGGAGACCGCGGGCGGGAAAATGTTGATAATATAAGAGCAGCAATAGTTAGACATTTAATGAATGATCCGAATCAGACACCTTCGGCGGCAAGGATGCCCGTAAGCGGTGACTGGAGAGATAGGCTTACTACGATTCTTGATATAGAAGAAGGTGTCAAAGGAGTTAAAAGAGAGTATTCTATTCAAAAGAAACGCTTTCTTCAAGGCCTAAAGCAAGATCTTGGTATGCCGCGGGATTTGCCGGCGAACGCTGAAGTTGATATTGAAAGAATTGAAAAGAAAGTGGCGGTGCATCACCGCGAAGAGCGCCTCCAGGGCGCCACAATCAGGAAGCCCGGTAGGTCCCAGCGCTATTGGCCGGGGGGGACGGCGAGTGGGGATGGTCTTGATGATGCCCTTGTGAGGGTTCGCGAATTATGGAGGATGTCTGTCCCAGACGACGATCGCTTCGACGATGCGATTGTCAGGGCCCGGGGTCTTGAAAACCGCCACCACCCGGGGGAACGGGGGGTGAAAGCAACTCGCGCGAGAGTGTGGGAAGAGTTTAAGGAAAATTTTCTAGACATGGCTGAGCATGGAAAATCCGCGATCCAGCTACCTGATGGAACGATCGGACATGGCGACCTTGCCGATGATGTGTGGCGGATGGCCCATGATCCGGATGTGCATACAATTAGCAAAAGAGAAATGGCCAGCAGAATGAAACGGTTCGGGACGACGAGGCCATTGGCTTTTGACCCACGTCTTAAGGAAGTTAAAAATATATTTGACTCACACTTCAATGAAGTGGTCAAGAGGCATGGAGGTGTGCCCAAGGTTGGAAGCGCCGCTTGGCTGCGATTTGTGTCTCAGCTTAAGGATATTCCAGACGATAAGTTGGCGCGCCTTACTGCAAAATATTTAATTCTTAAACACAATCTGACTTCTGATTCAATTGAGAAAGGAAAATCTAGATCGGCTAGCCGGGGTGGGCGGAGAGTACAAAGATCAGCATCTATCGCCAGCGACGAGGGCGTAGAAGTGTTTATAGATATGTTAGAGGAACGTGCAGCTACCCTTCCGCCGGCGGGACAGTGGTCTCGGTCGACCGGTGTGCGCGTACCAAGGCCAGCGCGCGCGCCGGCCGGCTCATGGACCAGCAAGGGGGGGGAAGTGATGCTTGTCCCCTCACAAGAGGAAGTCGAACAGGCGCAAAGACAAGCGAGACAGGCAATGGATCAACTTGAAGCGCTTCAAGAACTTGAGGCCATGGAACCGAAAAAATGGCAGTGGCTTGCATCACGGCTTCCGATAATTGGACGCCTATTTAAGCTGGGGCTTGCCGGCTTAACAGTTTCTGCTGTGGAAGATGCTCACGCCAAGGGTAACAGGTGGTACCCAGAAGGTGGTTCTGATGCTGCAATGTCACAAATAGCTTCCGAGGTAGCAGATTGGACGCCTGTTGTCGGTGACTTTAAGGGGACTTACGAAATATTAGAGTTTATCGATATGTGGGTAAAAGAAAAATATGGCGTTCCAGCTGGCTTAAAGCGCGCGTGGGATGGCCGGCCAGTTCCACCATGGGAAGACCCTGGCGTATATAATCCCAAAAAAGCGAAAGCACAAATGAAAAAATGGGGCTTTGCATGCCCGGAAGGCACTTCGCCTTCCGGAAAGAAAGGCGGGGCTTCAGATGAGCGTGGTTGTTGCCCGAAGGGACAAGAATGGATTGATGGTAGATGTCAAGAAGTCTTCAGAGGTGGGCTCAAGAAAACAACTGAAATTGGAACTGATCCAGAAGAAGATAAGTGGCTTCGTATGCAACGAGACCCAGAAGCTATGAAGAAATTTTGGGCTGATACAGTTGAGCGAGAAATGCGACAGAAAAAGATTAAAGAATCAAAACGCAAGCGCCTCAACATTATTATTGGCTAATAACTTTTAACACTGTATGTAGTGGCCTTACAGACTTTAAATCAAAATACAGTGTTGCGCCTTCTTTCATTATTTCAACCGATTGAATCCCTGGTCTGCACCGCTTGATCGCGTTGCAAATCACGGAGTTTGTCGCGTATAAACTTATAACGCCGTCTTCTTTAGCCTCGCGTTTGTTCCAGTTGATGATAACTTCTGCATCTGTGCCGCCGGCATTGTGGAAATAATGATCTTTTAGCCAATCTAAAGTTTTATCAAAATTTTTGTCCCCCCTCTTGAAAGTCCCTTTCCTCATTTTTTTCTCCTTTGTCTCTATATTATACCAACTATTTCAGATAATGCAAGTATTTTTTTCTATTTTTTGAAACTAGTTATAGTATACATGAAGCATTTATTTTTGTCTATCATTTTGATTGCCCTCGTGATATCCGGCTGTCAAAGCTGCATGGACGAATTTGTCGGCTCTCCTTCTGGTGATATTGTCGAAGAAACAGACATACCATGGTGGGAAGATGAGGTGGAAGATATTGAAGAAGATATCATTACTCAAGAGTATATCAATGAATGCCACCAAAGTCAATTCTTTTATTGCCCGCCGCTTTCAGCAGTCTGGCAGCAAGAAATTGTTATGGATATTTGTCAAGACCCCATGGTTATCATTTCAATTGGAGAATGTGAAGAGTTATTTGAGTGTGATCCCACGAACTATACTGTAGAGCAGATTGAATGCTTTACCGAGGATGGGTACCCAGGTTATTCCACTGTTTATTGTGATAAAGGTTATTTTTCACAAGGTGAGTGTATAACTGACTGTTTCGAAGAGATATGTGATTATTTAGACAACGATTGCGATGGTGATATAGACGAAAATCAACTTAATGCATGTGGTGACTGTGGTCTTGTGGCGCAAGAAGTTTGTGATGGAATTGACAATAATTGTAACGGATCGATTGACGAGGGGTTGTTGCAGCCGTGTGCGACGGTTTGTGGCACAGGATATGAGCTATGTGTTAACGGAAACTGGATATCATGTACTGCGCCGACGGCCGGCCCAGAAGTATGTAATGCGATCGACGATGACTGCGATGGCATGACTGATGAAGAACTTTATTGTAAGTGTCCTCCGGAGTGGATTGGTGTATTAATAGAATGTATTGCACCACCTCTAACTTGTGGAAAGGGTTATAAAACATGCGCATGTGCAGATCCCGCATGCGAAGAGACTTATATAACTGATTGCGCCGCTTTGTGTATATACGTGCCTCTAGACGGGGAAACTTGCGAGCCAACGCTCGGAATTCCGGGGCCGGAAGAGTGTAATAATTATGACGACGATTGTGACGGGGAAACAGACGAGGATTTGCATGCAAGTTGTTATACCGGACCACCAGAAACAGACGGTGTCGGCATATGCATGCCAGGATCACAATATTGCAGCGCCGGGAACTGGGGAGCGGAGGACGAAAACGGCGTATACCAAATTGGATTGTGCGAGGGCGAAATAACGCCTAAAGACGAAGATATATGTAACAACGCAGACGACGATTGCGACGGTATTGTCGACAAGGGCCAACCCATGGATCCAACCGATATCTTGTTTATTATCGATTGGTCTGGAAGTATGACTGAAGAGATAGACGCAGTTATTGAAGCTTTATTCATTTTTTCTTCTTATTATGCCGACGAGGGCGCCTTAAAGTGGGGCCTGGTGATAGGACCGGTAAAACAAGAAAGTGGCTGTATTGGAGTCATGTGCCAGCTAGGAGATGTGTGTTATGAAGGCATATGCCATAATTGTGGTACGATCAGTGATATGTTGAACGCATGCGTTGTCTTCACTGAGGGAGAGCCCTGCTGGGAAGTGTTTTGCAAATATTCCAGCTATTTCTACGCCGGCGGGGATGAGTGGCTTAACCTTTCAACAGATTTCTCCTCTTTCGAAATATTTATCAACACCCTGAATAATGCTAAAGCCATGCTGGCACTAAATACAGGGAAAGAGATGCTTCTAGATGCAATATTAGTTGCGATTCACAATATTACTATCCCAATGCTAGACATGTCGTTTTATCACTGGGCAGCCGGGGTGGGTTCTTATCCGGAGCTTGAGAATTTCTCATTAACCTGGCGGGAAGACGCAGAAAGATTGATTATTATATTTTCTGATGAAGAGCCTCAAACATTTCTTAACCCTAATGTTGCTGACACTCAGCTAGCCGCGATGATGGCGACAATCACAGGATTAAAACCATATGTTTTTTCCCTCGATCCTAGTGATTGGGATGTTATAACAAATGCAAACGGCGGGGGGTGGTACTTCTTACAGCCTGATACATCTGCAATGTTGGGGAATCTATTAGAAATTCTTGATGAGAATGTTTGTGAATGATAGAAAAGGCCCGGAACGACCTAATTATTGGGAGGATATATCTTGAAGAACTTGAAGTATTTTATCAGCCTATTAGTATTCTTTAGTATTATTTTTACAACAGTGCCTGTTAGCGCCAAATCTCCAAGATCTAAATTTTATGATTTTGATCAACAACTAATTGATGGCGAAATTAAGAAGCCCACGGCGCTATATACTGATGGCAGAGAAAGAGTTAAGTTTGATAGATTGCTATCCTTGAAAAAGAGTTTTATCAAGAAACTCCTCTTGACGTCAAAGGAAAGAGTTTTTAAATAAAAAAAACTATTTAGTATAATCGCAAGGTAAAGTCTATGAATCGCACAACAATTTTTGAAGATTGGCAAAGATATTTTAGTAAACGAAAATTACTTAATGAACAGCTTCTTTTAGAGGGTCGTAAGGAGAATGCGAAGGCAGCCCTTATCCGCAAGCTAGGTGACGAAGATGTTATCAAACATATGGAAAAACGAGTCTTCCCGGCGATATTAGATAGGGATCCTACAGAGAACAAAAAATATATCGAGTGGATGGCAAGGATTATTAATAAAAAAGTATTGCGTGCCATGGCCTCGCCGGGTTCAGGGCAACCCCGTTCAGCGGTGGTGGCGTTCGGCGAGGGGGTCGACGCGGTGACGGCGGCTCTCAACACAATTAGTAGAAACATTGGAGATTATCACAAGCTAGCCGAAAGAAACTTAATAGAAAAAAATATTGATTCCTTTAAAGATCTGGGTGATTGGGAAAATAAAATACATAATGCCAGAAGAGAGTTAGAACATCGCAATAAGATGAAAGAATATGAGCAGGAAGCGAAAGGCTCAACAGATGTTCTTCATGATGACGAAGATATTATGATTGTTAGGCCTCGCAGTGAGCAAAGTTCTTGTTATTATGGACAAGGAACCAGATGGTGTATTTCGGCAACAACATCTAGGAATTACTTTGCGCAATATACGGGGGAAGGCACAGGATTTTATTTTGTCCTTTTTAAACACCTGCCGGCTGACGATAATAATAAAAAGCTAGCCTTGGTATATGCGCGGGGAGAGTATGATGATCCTGATGCGGTCTTCGATGTCACAGACGAAGAAGTTGACACAGATGCCATACGTGAAGCCATTGAAGGAAATTTAGTTGGCAAAGAGTTAAAGAAAAGTTTAGCTCCGGTGCTCAGGCGCATGAAAGGCGACAAAAAGCAGGAATTTTTTAAAGAAAATTACGATGGATTGTGGGAACTACTTCAAGAGTATAAAAACGATCATGCTGAGGACGAATATGAAACTCCGGAAGATTTACAAAATATTTTTAAGTCAATAAACATTTTTGGCGACGATGCGGATATTTCAAGTTCTGATGGCCGCGTAGAAATATATGATAATCTTGAAGACCATATAGTAGAGCAGTATGCGGAAATCACAGAGCCGGCGGGGCAGCATTTTGGTGATAATCCCGCTGGTCCGACAGAAGAAGACTTTGATGCCCTATATAACAAATATGATTTTGACCACTTTCATGTATCTTGGGACGAATATGAAGAAGGTAAGATGTATTGGACCGCCGGCGTTGGCTGGGAGGTTGGCGACGAAGATATAGAATTTATTAATGAAGATGAAGACGCGTTACAGTCAATTATTCATAAAATTATGGATGATAATTATATCTATCCGGATGATTATAGAGTTGAGACGTATGGCGGAGGCATTAGTTTTTATGCTGATTTCAGCCCAGACCATGATGAAGCCGAAGGCCTTGAGGGTTTTGAACGATTCCTCGATCGCATCTCAGAGTATGACGCCAGTTGGGAGACTGTAAAAGAAGAGTCAATTGAGGCATTCAGAGAGGCCAACCTTATTGGTGGTGGCTCCATGAGTTCTATGTATGAAAAATTCAACGGTATGAATCTGGAGCATTTTGAGGTAGATATCGAAGATGATGAGCTTTCAATTTCCAGATCGTTTGAGTTTTCAATTCCTATTCCTCAATACATGTACGCGCTAGCTGTAAAAGACAAGCCATCATGGCAACAGAAAATTGAAATCACTTCTAGCCCGGAATTAATGAAATATAATGAAGCGATTCAAAATCGTGCGAACGAGCATCATGACGCCTTTATCGAAGAAGTCGCCGTAGTCTTCGAGCGCATATTTGAATTATACGCAGCCAAATTGCAGTCTGCTCTGCCCGGTTTTGAAAGAGAGCCAGGTTCTATTGAAGAAGTCGGCCTAATTCTGCCTGACGCAAACATTAGTATATATCGACGCTATACAAAGCCGACTCTCGGTCCGAGCGGAATAATCGCAGATTTCTTTTTTGATATTAGGTTGAAAATTGACGAAGCCGAGGATGAGGAATTATTGACGACTGTTGAAAGGTTCTTACGCAGGATAGACAGCGATACCATGGTGAAAAAACTAGATGCGCGCTATGAGAATATTGTTATAAATGATGTTGTAAAAAATATAATGCCCGAATTTGAAGAACCAGAAGAACAAATGGTTGCAGAAAGTAAAAAACGCAAATTGAAAATTCTTATTAAAGAGTTTCAAGGTCGAGGTGGTATAACTGGTGGTGGGTTTGGCGGCCTTTCGCCTGGTCTCGCTGGTATGATGGGCACCAATCGTGGCACATCGATGGACTCCCACCCGGCAGATAGTGGCGAACTGCCGGATGACGACTCTTCACACGTTGCCAAGGCTATATTGATTAGAAATAGTCACGTCTTACTTTTAAAATCTGAAGACGGTAGATGGGATTTGCCGGGGGGACACTTAAAGAGAGGGGAGGGTTCTGTGCCAGCCCTTTCAAGAGAAACGTTTGAAGAAACTGGATTGTCTATTGACACTAGCCAGCTTACACAAGTCAACGGTTCCACTGGGACAGCGAGATTTTATTGTGGTAGTTACCCACACGATGATCTCATTCTTAGCCATGAGCACATTAAATATGAATTCGTTAATTTGCAAGAGATACCGGACCTAGAAGGCTTAGATGATACTTATAAACAAATGATTATGCAATGTGGTAATATTAATGAGTCTCTCAAGCCTCGGAAGAAATTAAATATAATTTTGGGTTACCGGTAAAAATTATGCATAAAGAAAGCATATTATTGAAAATCAATGAGATTGTTAATAAGGTTTTGGCGCCGTTGATCGAGAGCCCGGAAGAAGAAGCTGAAGCTTCATATTCAGGCGAATATCCTCCTGGCGGGTTTCCTACATACCCTTCTGCCGGAGGTAAACCTGCATATGCGCCGGATTCCGAAGGCATACCACCAGTTATAATTGTGGGTGGCGAGAAATATGTGTGGGACATTGAAAAAGCCATTAAGTGGTATGCTCAGGGCCCCGAGGGTGATGATCACGAATCCTTGCAGCCACAAAATCACCCATGGCAAAAATTAGAGGTACCAATTAATGAATATCCGGGTTTATCTGCACGGGTAAAAGCCTGGCGTGAGAGTGAGGCCGCTCGGGCCGCAGCCTGGTCGACGCCGGCGCGCCATGGGTGGGAGATTGATGCGGAGGACGCGGCAGAAGAAGCGGCACGGCAGGCTGCGGAAGGGGGCGAAGACGAAAAGCAAGAAGCTACGCCAGAGCAATCTACCGGTGAAATATACGGAAAAACTATAACGCCAACGATGACTGTATATAAGCAACCTGATGGTCGTTTTAGAATAGAGTATACAGATGATCCTCTAGGTCGAAAAAGTTTTAGGGCGGACTTCGATTCAGAGATTAATCGATTATTTGGATATTCTGGATGGAGTGAATACAAAAAAAGAAACTGGGAGGACTTAACCAGAAGCGAAAAGCCGACAGTTCACCCAATACATGTTGCATATGGATTAGAAGAGTTTATAAATAATTTTGATATCAATCAGTATTCTGCAGTTGGTGTGCCGGCCAATAAGTCATCTGCATTAAATGAGGGCTGGTTTCTTCCTGTCTTGCTTGGCGGGGCCGGATTAGCTTGGTTGGCAGATGAGTTCGATATTGATCCCGAAGATTTGGATATTTTTGGGATCTTAGATTCAGATGATCCAAAAACCCTCAGCGGCGAAGAAGCAGAGGATAGGACTGCAACCACGCGTTGGTTTAAAGACGTGGTAGATACAACCAATGATGTGGCAGAAACAGCTATTAATTATGTGGCGGGTGATGAGTCAAAGGAGGCAGAGGAGTCGGAGGATCCAGAGCGGAAAAAATCGATGGCCACGATGGGCGCATTAAAATTGCTAGCAGAATCTATGGGTAGGAGAAAAGACTATTTCGGGTTTGGAACGCTCAGCGGTGTTTTAAAACATGCCATATATAATCCCCCGGAAGGTTTAAATAATAAAAAAGTTATTAATGATTTTTGGAATAGGCTGTCTCCATTATTAAATTCTAAAATTAAAAGCTTTTCTTCCATAGAAATGCCGGTTATGAAATTGGATGGAACTTATTGGAAGCCAAATAAAATTAGTTCTGAATTTTCTTTAAATTCTAACTCTGCTTTAAAGATTAAGGTTTCTGAAATTCTACAAAATTCCTCCCTTCTTAAAGAAGAAAAAGAAGTGCAACTAAAATATTTTCTCTTACCGAGAAGATGGAGAAGGGGCCTGGCCTTTACTCAATCTGAAATAATTTTTGCACGAAGAATCGGTGCCAATATTAATGCTAAGGTGTCCTTGGCGCCTGATGTATTCCAGCACCCCATAGGTATGCCGTCCAGTCCTCAGCCGGCGAAGCGGGTGGGACATCAAGGAGATAACAAGGACAAGGCAGACTCTTATGCAGACAGCTACCATAATAAAGCTATGAAAGCCAACGTGCTGGGTGGTCTAACATCAAAAGAATTCCCTGGGGCGCCCATGTTGCCGTCATCACAAGCCGGCGGAGAAAAGAGAGTATTAGTTTTTGGCCACAGCCAAGCTGGAAAATTTGGATATGGTGGTGCTTTTAAAAAGGCCTTAGAAACAAATGGTGTTAGTGCTAACAGAGTCGCGCATGTCGGCGCGAAAGACGATGAACTTTTAAATCTTTTAAAAGATGAGCCCAATGTAGAGCGATATTCTCACGTTGTCCTAATGATTGCTGGAAATACTTTAAAACATATGGCCGGGCCACAAAATTCAATGATTAGGTATTTGTTGTCCAATGGTATACCGGCAGGCAATATATATGTCTCGGCGCCGCCGACCAACACGGCGCGGGACGATGCTGGAAAGGTTTCCCGGGAAGAGCAAAAACTAAGAAAACAAAGAAACACAGGCACTGAGAACGTTGCTCGAAGTTTAGGTGTTAATTTTATACAAACAATAGTAAGCGGCGATGCGCCCGACTGGGGTAAGCCATTGAGTTACCACTTATCTCATAGATCTCCGAAGGGCATTGCCTTGGCGCGCAGAATAGCTGATAAAATTGCAACGTTTCAGGGATCTAGCTACAGCTCTCAACTGGGGCTCGCTTATGGAGGCGCAGTATCGTTGCCAGTGAAAAAAGAAGATCCGGTTCATGGGTATATTTTGGGAGATCTCAGATCTAGCGGCGATGTACACGCTAAGTACAACGAAAACAAAGTTATTGCGGCTGGTGCGTCGATGAATAAACCAATAATAGCCCTAATTCACATGATGAAATATGGAACCGACCAAAGCGTGAATAAAAAAGCGATGAGTAAAAAAGAGTTGGGTTGGCTTTTGGCTTATACAAATGGAGATCATTCGAATTATATGAACTCTATGATTTCTTGGAAGCTTTCCGATAGACATCTCAAAAAGAGTGCGGCCCGGTCTTTAAAGAAAACAAGGCAGCCAACAATTGGTAAAATTTCAGATAAAACAGCTAGCGAATATTTACAAAAATTAGGCCTTCCAGATATGGGAGTAAGGTATTATAATAATAAACAAACTCCGGAGCAGTACTTTAGATTTATGAGATTGATTCATGATAAAAAGAGGGTGCGTGATTTAGGCATTGAAAAAGAAGTTTCGATTATTAAAAATCATATGATGAGAACAGGGGTTGGGGCGCCTTATGGTGTGGACAGAGAGTCTGAAAAATGGGGGGATGTGGCTGATAAACTTAAATCCGAGGGCCTACAAATAACCAGTATTTATGGTAAAGGTGGATTAATCAAAAGTGGTATACATTATGCCTTTGTCGTGAACGATAGATATCTTATAGTTATTTATGTTGATCGTAAAAAGCTGCGAAATACGCGGCCGTGGCTTATTAGCAGAATTGGAGAAATTTTAAAAACAGTCATGCCTGCAGGACAAGTTAGAGAAAGCAAAGATTTAGAAAGTATTTTCAATCTCATTGAGGAGGTACAGAAAAATGAACTGGCTAAAAATAAGATACAACAAAAGAACCGCTAAAAAATATGGATGGCGCCCTTCATGGTTTGGAAATAATCTTAAAGAATTTGACTCTGTTCTCATCAAAGCAATAGAAAAATTTCAAGGAATAGTATCCCACCATCATTTAACTAGGGGCAAAATTGATTGTGCAGGGCTTAACATCCAAACTGTTATTGACTCGCTCGACTAACAACTTCTAGTTTATTAGGGTCTACATGGCTGTCTAGGGCAAACCTTAAAGAAATTTTTTCATTCAACCAAATTATTTCATAGCTATTCCTTGACCATTTTCTTTTAAGGATACCAAGGGGTTTCTCTTTGTGGTTTTTTAGGCCCTTGAGGGTCACGATATCGCCGGGTTCAATAATTGTCATAATATGTCCTCCAACACTATTTACTTTCGTATCAGTAAAAAGTATAAGTAAGGGGTCTTAACTTTAAAATGTTTTTCTGCAAAAAGAAAATATTTAACAAATTTTTATTTTTTTCAATAATTTTCTTTGGTGTTAGTCTCTTTTTCAATGGTATCTTGGTCTCTGCCTCACAAGTTGATGTTGCGCAGGCACCGAAGGAATTTAAAAAGCCGACGACTGATTGTATGATGCAGCAAAGACAGATTATTGACTCTTTGGAAAAAATAGAGTACAATCTGTCTTCAAGGGAATTGGAGAGATAATAATGCCCAATTCTGTTAACATAGGGAACCTGAAAGAGTGGTTTACCTTTATAGTCGCCGTCGTTGCTTGCGTTGCCGGCGTTATTTTTTGGGTTCAATCCTCTAACGATCCTAAGTTCTTAAAAATTGAGTCCGAAATCAATCTTCTTAAAGAAGACATCAAAGGTATTAGAACTAATAATAACGAAATATTAAGAATTATAGGAAGGTTAGAGGGCAAACTTGAAAATTAAAGGTTTTCGTACCAGCCCTTAACTTCCTTAGCAGTGTGGTCTGCTGCCATCATCGTGGCTGGGGCGCCCCAAGCGCCAATTCCGATCTTCAAAGTGTATACTACTGCTGACACACACATGCAGATAATAGCCCACAGGATAGAAAAGAGTGTGATTTTTTTTGTTTTCATTGAGTACCTCTCTTATAAATAATATAAAAACAATTCCATCTATGTAAAAATTTAAAACTAATTACTTTAAGGACCGGTTTACATGAAAATTGACAGAATTTTAACAATAAATGATACTCTTGAGCCTCAAATTTGGCAAAATAACCAACTAGTTGAATCAATTAAACAAAATTTAGTTGCAATTGCTGTTGACTTTTTTGATCAACTGGGCTTTGGTGAAAACTTTGAAGGCCATATTGAAGATATTACCTTTACTGGCTCCGTCGCAAACTTTAATTGGACCAAACATTCGGATATTGACCTTCATCTGATTGTGGATTTTGCAAAAATTGATGAAAATTATGATCTTGTTAGAGAATACTTTAGTGCGAAGACTTCAAGTTGGAACAAGATGCATGAAATTAAGATTTTTGGCTATGAAGTTGAGATTTATGTACAAGATTCGAATGAGACACACATCTCAAGCGGCATATATTCTATCATGGACAATGAATGGTTGGTAGAACCGGAGAAAGAGGTACCTGAAGTTGATGCATCGATGGTTATGAGAAAGGTTAACTCCTTTTCTGACATGGTTGAAAGAGTCGAAGATTTTTACGACGACAAGAATTATCAAGATGCTCACACATTTTCTATAAAATTAGCCAAAAAAATCAAAAAGTTTAGACAATCCGGGTTGGAGGAGCGAGGGGAATACTCATTTGAGAACCTTGCCTTTAAATATTTGAGAAATAATGGTATAATCAAGAGCTTATTTGATGTTCGCAATAGATCATACGACAAAATGATGTCTTTAGACGGTAGCTATATGAAGAAATTCAAAATTTTTATTGATAATGACGCCTTAGAAGAAAAAACCGGTTTTTACAGGCTCGATGAAATTGAAAAATTCCAGAAAAAGGTAAAAAGGCGCCATTCTCGCATGAAAAGGCGCCTAATTGGCTTCGGAAAGCAGAAAACTGGGCCGGCTTATCCAAAAAAACCTAGTTATAGGCGTTCAAAGAGCGCGCCACCCGGGTTTGGAGGGGCATAGTGCACAATATTTACAAAATTAGTGGAAATCCTCAAGGTTTTGAGAATTTAGACGTATTTAACAAGCTTGCACAGCAGTTTTTGCCTTATGCACAGGAAAAATTGCAATTTGACAAGCCTGTCGACGTCCATTTGTTGTCAGATCCGCAAAATGCGAAGGATCCATTAGGAAAAACGGCTTATTACGACCCAAATCAAATGAAAATCACACTTTTCGTCGACAAAAGGCATGTTAAGGACATTTTAAGATCTTTAGCACACGAATTGGTGCACCACAAGCAAAATTGTAGGGGCGAATTCGCCGGAGGCGTCGATACAAGCCCCGGATATGCTCAAGAAGATGGTAAAATGAGAAAATTAGAAGGCGAAGCCTATTTAGAAGGAAGCGGATATCTCATGAGAGATTGGGAAGATAACTTAAAACAGGAGAACAAGGTTATGAACGAGGAACACGATTGTGCAGAGCATGAGGGGATGACTCACGAAGATTGGGAAAAACAACAAGCCGTTGCAGAGGTATGCGGGGATATCCCGGGGCCATCGAAAGAACTTGAAGAGGGCGAGGAGCCGGGTGAGGACCAGACGATGCCCCCGCCCGACTGTAGGCCTGGGGGTGCGGATGAAAACTCTGAAGCGTGTCGAGATACGCAGTATGAAAATTGGTTCAAGGGCGACAAAGATCAAGTATTATTCGAAACATTAATGAAAAAATGGGCTAAATAGCGAGGTAAATTATGGGCGGCGCTGCAGGACATATGGCACATCCATTTGATTGCCGTGAGGTGAGAAATGGCCAAGATTTAATCAATTTTTACGTAAAAGCGGTTAATACAATACCACTCTATCAAGGAGGGGCGTCTCGTGATGAGTGGTTGTCTGATTTTGGTGGTGTTAATCCAACTTCAGTTAAATTTGATGGGGTTAATGCATCTTTTCGTCTTGAAAAGACAAATACTCCTGCAGGGTTTATGTTTGTGCACGACCGGGGCGCAAAAAGTGATAAATCTGACATTGGAAAAATTGATTATGCTGGTATCACACCTGCTAATTCATCAGGTAGGTTTAAAAGCAAGCCTTTTAAGCCGGATATAGACGAAGAGGGAAAGCCAGTTTGTCCCGACGGTGCCGAAGTCATTGAAGTGGATGGAGAGGTGATGTGTTTTAAAGAACATGGCATGATTCATGTTGTGGAAATAATGGAAAAGATATTAAATCACGATCTAATGAAAGTCAAGCCTTATATTGAAGCACTCGGTATATTTGAAAATGGTATTGGGCCAGAAGGCGTTGTTTTTAACGCGGAGTTTTACTCAAACGAAGATCCTGGTAAAGGTATCAACTCTGTCAAGAACGTGACTAAGTATAATCAAAATTTTATTGCTATTCATAATTTACAAGACTTTCACACCGAAGAAACAATTACAAAAAGTGGCAAAGTAACCACCAGTCGCAAAACCAGAGGATATTATTGGCAAGCAGAAGAAGAGATCAATGCACTTCTCGATCAGAAAGATCAATTACAGACTCAAGGCCAAACCACGGGCGAAATTGATGCACTAATAGTCGGAAAAAATCAAGATCTTGATAGAAGGCGAAATGAGCATCAAGAAATCATCAATAAATTTGCCAAAGCTTTGGAAGAAAATGCGAATGCCTTAGATCTTCCATTCAACGTACATACACAAGTCGGACTACAATTTAAAGAAGGTATATCAAGAGAACTGGTCTTAAGAAGAATTGAAGACGCGCTTAACAAAGAACTTAGCTACAACTATAAGAAAGTGTCCGAAAATATGAGCGTGGGTCCAACAAGAATAAACGAACAAACTGGTGAAGTAGAGCCGAGAACGTTAAAGGACTTTTTGTTGGCGATAAAACAAAATCCGGCGCATACTGCTTATTATCCAGAGGAGTTCAAGAAAACAAAATCTGATGGGTCACAGGCGGCGGCGACTGCAGATATTAAAGTAAAGCCTGAATTTAGTCAAAGACACGCCAATAAAGCTGGCAAGCCTCTCGCTACAAGACAAAGTGCTTTTGCAAAAAAGATTTATGACGATATTATAGTAACAGGCCCGGAGACCGGCATAGGTGTTGCTGACGTTGCAGTTGATGATAGCTTCGAAGCTGTTAATAGTGCAGTAGTTTTATGGGAAGCTGTAAGAAGAATTGGTAATGTTTTGAAAGAGTCTGTTCTATCTAAAGAAGACTTTGGGTTACCAATGTCAGAACAAGAAGGAATTGTCATTCAAACTGCAAAGATATGTGATGGAATTCCATTTAAGTTTACTGGTGAATTCATTGTTACAGGAGGGGCATCGCAATTTAGAAAAGACGCCCCTCAAGAAGTAACAGAAACCAAAATACAATATGGCAAATTAATTAAAGAATTCCGAGAGTTACCAGATGGAAAAGATTATGTTATATTAATTCCAGGCGGCTTTAAGCCGCCCACCAACGGTCACTACCATATGATCAAACATTATGAAAAAATTCCTCAAATTAGGAAGGTTTTTGTGGTTCAAGGCCCGAAGGTAAGGGATGGTGTGACTATTGCTCATAGTAGGCAGATTTTTGACATATATGGGGGCTTTTCTGATAAAGTAGAGTTCGTTGAGGCGCCTCGTAACCCCGGCGCAATGGGCCACTGCTTCAATCTATTGGAGAATCCAGAATGGGTGGGTCAATTCCCGGGAGCAACTTTTGCGCTTGGTGCAAGTGATAAAGACGAGGATGAGGCAAGAATAGAGGCCTTTTTTAATCATTTTGCCACTGGAAACGGGGTTGGTACTACAGAAGCCAAAATTTCTACATATCCTGCGGCGCCTGCATTCGAAGTTGATGATGAAGCTGCGTCGGGCACAAGAATGAGAGAGGCATACAAAAATGGCGACTGGGAGATATTTAAATCACTTCTTCCTGATGAGAGCTTTTATGATGATGTTAATCAACTGTTAATGCAGATACCAGAATTGAATCAGGGTGGTTCTGTACCACAAGCGCAGGGAGGTGACCTGCAGGAAAATTTTTTAAACCTCCCCTCCCTATTTTCTTTGGTTGAAGAAGTGTTAAATGAAGACAGCCAAGAAAGAATATCTAATAAAATAGCGTATTTAATTGGTGATGAGGGCAAATCAAAAGAACAGGCAGCTGCAATCGCCTATAGCATGGAAGAAAGAGGGGAATTGACAACAGAAGAAGCTGGAGCTTGGTCTGAAGAACCTACAGACGATAAAGGAGAAGCCGAGCTTCGTGCGAGACTTCAGCCATTAGCTCGCAGAATTATTGGCGATGCTCAAGAGGAAATTATAAACTCAGTTGAGAGAGTTGGTCAATTAGATAATTTAGAAGCAGATTTAATTGAACCATTAAGCTCTACTTTAGCAACACAACTATTTAGTATTGTGCAGAGTAAAACCAAGTCGCCAATGGAAATGGCTGATGAATCAGATACATTAGAAGAAATGTCAGCAATGGGTGCTGGTGCAGTTGCAGGATATGCAGGACCATTAAGGAGCGAAGAAAATGAAGAATAAGAGAAAGCAGGAAGCACTTAACGAATTTAAGTTAAGAAGACTTATTAAAAAAGCTATTCAATTAAAAGAAAGGAAAAGAAGAAAAGCAGAAGCGGAAAAGCTTCTGGAAGAGAAGAAATTAAGAACAATCGTTCAACACCTTATTCAAGAAGGTGATATTGATGCTGACGGCGAGCCTGCTCCTTATGCTTCTACGGCCGTCAATGCTCTTGCCGACGCTTTTAATCAAGTTTTGCCCGTTCTTAAAGCCGGCTTACGTAAGCTATCGCGGCCGGAAGAACGTGCATCTTACAGAGCCCATGTACTGGAAAAGTTTACATCTGTTTTTCAAAATTTTGAAGGCTTGGATGCCAACGCGCTGGTTGGAGAGAGCGATGTTGAAGAGGGAGAGGAGAGTGGACTTAAAATTACTTTAGATGATGACGACCGTATTATGCCTTCTGACGGAAAAGAAGATGCAAGATTCACTGCAAAAGAGAAAAAGCCTGAAGAGCAGCTAGAAGATGATTTCGAAACGTTTAAGATTACCGATGAAAATCCAACTGGCGCGCGGATGGCTTTCGAAACAATTAATGATTCGAATATTGAACAAGTAATGGCTGATAAGAGAAGGCTATTGTTCGACCCGGAAGATAAAGAGGAATATAAGGATTACGCGCTTTATAACGTGGATTTGTGGCTTCTTACATACGAAAAGGAGCTAGCAGACGCGCTTGGCCAAGAGCCGGCCTTTACAGAAACTGAAATGCAAAAACCAGCAGGGGCGCAGGTAAGCGCTGCAGCTGCAGGCTCTGAACCACTAGAGCCCTCGATGTCAGAAGAGGGTGGAACCGCTTTTGACGTTCCGGAATTGGCGGACTCAGAGGGTGAAGGCCCAATGGAAGAAGATCTAGAAACAATCTTTATGGAGTAAATTATGTGGGAGAATAAAAGGTCGAGGTTCAAAAAACCAGACCAAGATTATTATAGCATTTCCAACAAACTTAAGTCTGAGGGCAAATCAAATGAAAAGTTTGAATTAATGCTCTCGTCCCTCACCATGGAAGAGATTATTGGTCTGCGTCTCGAACTCGCAGCTAAGGCTGTTAATTATAAATTATACGGTGCGAATATTTGGCATTCAATTCCAGATATGGTCAAGGATGGTGTGTTAAAATATGTGTTTTCTGCTGCTAGAACAAAAGGCGAGGCGGCCAGCTTTCTGGGTCTTGACAAATCTGCTCTGAAAAGATTACTTAAGAAGTATAAAGTTGTTAATTATTTCGCGAAGGATACGCCAAAATGAAAGTCGATAGGTTATTGTTCGAACAAATTATTAGAGAAGAACTGGAGGCAGTTCTAAATGAGCAATGGGGCAGTGGATGGACCGGCGCAGGAGAGTACGGGGCCGCCATGGCGGCCGCTATGCGGCAGCGGTCGAAAGAAATTAAGGCTATGCTAAAAGGCGAACTGTTCGATTGTAAAATTATTAAAAGAGAATATGAGGCGATGTTCTATTCGGATGGGATCATCGCCACCGACGGGTCGAGGAAATATGATTCAGCCTGGGCGCCGTTCAGAAAGAGTAATCCGAATGTTGATGAGATCATGCGTCGTTTATATCGAGAATGCGAATCACAATCCCACATGGGGAGTTTAGAGGTTCCGATTCCATGCGATGATGCTGATAAAGACGGAACTTGTGATAGCCAGCAAAACCTGCAGGGGCAACTTGAAACGGAAGACTTTATAAAGGGTTTAATTTTATCTAATAAGAAAAAAAAGAAATCAGTTGCACAAGCGCTCGATAATATGACCGATCTGCAAAAACACAAAGAAAAAATGAAAGTAAAAAGCTTTTTAGAGGAAGCTGGCAATGCATTATCGGATTTTGCAGACGGGCCCAAGGCGAATTTCACAATACGCATGATAACTGATGAAGTATATATTAATTCTGTTGCAATGCCTCTTTATCGTCTCTGGCAGACGAGATATGCGCCGGCGTTTGTCTGGACCGCGCTTGGACACAAGACGGGAGAACAGTGGACAGTGTGGAGAAAACTGAAGGCACAAGGCTTTAAAATGGATTCTTTATGGCGTGTTGCCAAAGATTCTAGATTCTCTGCGGCATCAGCGGCGCTGAAGGGAACTAGGGCGCCGGGGAGAGTCGGCCGACTGGGAAGGGGAATATTCCGGCAGGTAGTTAGTGGTTGGGTTGGGTTCGCCATCGCGACGGTTGAAATTTCTCGGGTGATACTTGAGCTAATGGGAGATATTGCACAGGGAGACATTGATAAGAGGACAATGGAACATAAAGAAATCACCAAGTATATGGTCGACCTCGTCACCGCGGTGACGTCGCAGAAAGAATCCATAAAAATAGTTTTTACTGCTGGTGAACATGCATACGTCGACGTTGACGAGCGTGGGCCATCGCCAGAAGGCCCATCAGAATGGGAAGACGCCGTAGAGAGATGCGCTAGAAACAAACAGAGGGAGAGTAGAAGAGAGTGGAGAAAGGCAAATAAGCCAGCACAGATGCCACTTGACTATGAAAAGGCTTGGCGAGCATGCGAAGATGATTTAATGGAAGATGCTTTAGCAAACCCTTTTGAACGTATTGATAAAGCCTATCGAATATTTCATGACGCTTATTTAGGTCCGACCGGGGAGCCAGGAATAATGCATTTGAGAAAATATTTTGGATCCGTAGAGGGGGGCAGGGATGAGGAACTAACAGATTTTATGGCTAAGTTAATGAGCGATTATATGCGCTTCTTCGAAGACTTAAGAATCGCCTTTGTTAATTATTGGACAGATCCAAAAAAAGGATTAAAAGTACTTGAACAGCAAATAATAGAAGGAGGCATGACGAGAAAACGTCTAGATAGAGCACAGGTACAAATTCAGTTTATTAAGAACCTCCATAAATATAGAAAGCCCAGCCCATTAGAAAAGAGATTTCGGAGGGGTACCCGGGTTGGGCGTCTTCGGTATCCAGAAAGGTGACATAGATAAAAATACTTTTATAACAAAGTTAAATACTAATTAATTATGAATTCCTGCGCGGGAAAAAGGACAAAGAATATGAAAATAACCAATAAACAACTAATGAGGCTCATCAATGAAGAAATAGAAAATGTATTGATGGAAGGCGGTGGCGCCATCGTCCGTGTTTTAAAGCACCTCGATGATGTGTACAATTTGCGCTTGGCTGGTAGCTTCCCGGGCAGCCAAGCGGTGGATGAATTTCTGAAGCGAGCAGCCGATGACATAGGAGCGTTAAGCGATGATCAGATTAGACTGGTCAAGAATGTCGCTAAAGAAAAAGGAATACGGATCTCGTCAACTGCGCTCGAAAATATGAGAGGTGCAACAAAAATCCCAGATCCAGTTCTGCCACGGTCGCCAGATCCCCGCCCTCCGAGACCGGGTGTTCCGGGTGAGGCGAACTCATCAGTTATTGATCTAGATCAGTGGAAACGTTGGGAAGCGGACGGTGGTGATGAAATAAATTATTTGGTGCGCTCCCCGCAGAAGTATGCGAACGAGAGGAGATTATTTGATGCGGGAGAAGACGGCGCCATGAAGGTGGCAATTGACCTCTCACCCGACCTCGAAAGATATCTTCGTAGAAATCGCCCAAAGATTTTAGACAGCCTGCAGAAGGCGGAATGGTCCGAAAATATCCCGGTTGTCCGCGTCCGTCGACCTTCTGAGGCCAGACCCCATGTTATTGCCCCGGTGGGAAAAGCTGATTTCGCGCGTGCGGTCACGATGCTCTCGGCGCGCGCCGTGGGACGTGTTATAGCATGGCCATTTAAGAGGGCATATTTGTGGAACGCGAGCAGGAGAGCAACGAAACTTGAAAGAAAAGCAATTCAAGAAGGCCACCAGAAGGCAATAAAAGAATTAGAAGATAAAATTCAGGAACTCGAAAATGGCGCGCCGACAGGGGGGCCGGCCCCCGACGCGACGATGCCCGAACCCACAGCGACTCCAGACGCTCCAACGGCGGCGCCAAGTAGGGCTGCAGCTGCCGAACTTCAAAAGCTGCGAGAGGAGTTGGCATATCTTCGCGGCAGGGTAGATAGTTCACCCGGCGCACGAGGTGATACTAATGTATATACCACTGTAGGGACGGACGGAAAACCATTAATCAACACAGGTCCGTTAGATGACCCACGCGTCTTCACACCGGAAACCATTGTCGACGCCGCGAAGAAAGAAGGCGGCAAAAAATGGATGTGGCTGGCTTTTAAATGGGGCGCCCTCGCGAGCGGGGCCTTCATGAGCGTCGACTGGCTCTACCGGGCAATCAGCGACGAAGATCTTGGTTCTGGCGAGGGCGCGGTGAAAGGGGCGAAAGAACTCTATAAGATGGTGCAGGGCTGGACTGACGAAGATGTTCATGAGTTTTTCGAAGCCATTGGCATGGGTGAGGACCAGGATTGGACAGAGCCCGGGGCGCGTGAGATGGCGCTTTGTCTGATGTATAATCATCACCTTAGTGAGAAAGGCGAGGCGCAAATTAGTTGTGATGATTTTATACAAGGGGACATCGAAGGGCCTTTTGGAGGCCTAGAAGATCGCCCACGGATTCAGGAAAGTATAGTCCGCAAGGGGTCTGTTAAATCCAAGAAGCGCTTAAATATTATTGTTGAAAGACGGAAGAGAGGTTAATTATAATGACAATAGCAGAAATTAACCGAGCAATTGATGAAATAGAAGGATCGGGCAGCTACGCAAGCCCTGCGCTGGCGCAGCGAGCCGCGATTCTCATTGGCCAACTGGTTGCCGCGGCGGAGGGGGAGGGTCGTGTCGCCAAGCATGCTCTAAGCCGGCTTAGGCGGTTGGATGATAGGTTTTGGCCAGCGGGAGCAGGATCTAAAGAAGACACGATAAAAGCTATAGAAGATAAACTTAATCCCAAGCCCGTGGCGCCACCAGAGGAGGCGACCGAGGAGGAGACCGAGGAGGCGGCCGATGTCGATCCGGCTGAGAAAACACAGCCTTCTGGGCGCCTGGAAGGCGCGCGGCATCCGGACTGGCCCGACGTGCACTGGAGCAGTAATAAGAGAGACTGGGTCCCGGATGAGGGCTATGAGTGGGGGGATCCTGAAAAAGAAAAAGATCTCACAGTAGTCCCGAAGGCCTTCGTCTTCCTCGATGTATTGAGCGATGCGCCGGTGCCGGCGGCGACGCCAGACGCCGGCGTGGGCAGAGGGAGAACAGCGACCACACGGAGAAAATATGGCGCCAGAGGATGGAAACCACGAGGATCTAGATCTCAAAGAAGTGCGCAATATCAACAATTTTATGAAGATCTTCAAGCCGCTGGTCTTTTGGATATGCTTTATAACGATAGAAAAGTGAGACCAGAAGAACTAGAACGTTTACATGAAGCAAAGTCCGACGGCATGGATGAAAAATGGGGCACACTACACCGCGAGGCATATAAGGCACTTATGGCAAAGGTTAAAGATGCCGGACATAGTTCAGTCGATGAATGGCGCGAGGCGCAAAGTGCGCCGGCGGAAGCGGATGGCGCCGAAGCGTCGGCTGGAGTAGTTCCCGATCCCGGGAATATCCCAGATATTCCGGGCGATGTCGCGTCTGGCTATACCCCTGGAGGGGCTGATTTAGGAGATCCTGAAGATTATTTAGGCCTTTTAAGAAGATCCTCTTCGAGGCCCGACAAAAAAGATAGGCGGCCGGCGTCTGTTGATAGAGAAGAGCAGGCTGCTGAAGTTGCAACGGCCGAAAAAGCACAAGAAACCGCAGCAAGGAATCCGGATTCATCCTTTGCTCGTAGGCAACAAGTGGCACAAAGAGATGCTGGGAAAATTTTAGAATTGTCTATGGGTGAAACAACCACCGCTGAAGAAAGGGAAATACGCGCAATTGTTCTCAAACACCTAAAAGGTAACAATATTGAAATGTTAAATGCCATGTATTCGTTTATATTGGCTGATAAAGGTGAAAAGGAGAGAGGTAATCTCGTGGCTGAGTTAAGATGGGAGGACCTAGATGAACTTGCAGATGCGGTCGAGAGAAAGCTCAGTTCGAAGAAGACGCTCAGTCGGTTGAGCCAGTTCCAGTCTAGCGGCGGTAAGTTACGTGAACATAAAAAAGTTAAGAGACGATTAAAAATTATTTTAGAAAGACGCAAAAAGAGGAAATTAGTATGAAAATCACAAGATCAAAGTTAAAGCAACTGGTCAGAAAAGAAATGAACAGGCTCCTTAAGGAGGATTTGCAAAGAGACTTGGCCGACGCGAAGAAGGAATGGGCGAGGGCGCGCCGAGCTGTAAAGTCCGCACTTGCCGACGCTAGCGCCGAAGATCAGTTAGTTAACGGTTACCAAGATAAGAAGGGTGTTTATAAATTTAAACGCGGATTTCCGCTGCGCGATGATTTCCGGGCTGCCGCGAGGGCTTTAAGAGCAGCCAGAAAAGCCCTGAAGGCATCCAAAAGTTCGGCGCCGTCTTCCGCGGAAGGAGTAGGTGCTCCCGCCCCCGCCGAGCCAAAGAAAACGAAATTTGTTGATACAACTTGGCCAGGGTATGGAGAGATGCTGGCTAATAGAGAAAGGCTTGGGATCCCGGGGCAACCTGGAAGAGGTGCAATTAACGCGCCCGGGAAGTGGTACCATGGACTTCATCGCGATGAGGCTATGAAATACTATAATGAGAACTATGGCCCCGATGTTCATAAATGGGAAAATATCGATGATAAAACTCAGCGCGCAATGTTGAAAAAAAGAAACCAATGGCGTTTAAAGGGATCGGAATATGAAGATATAATCAGTTATGAGCCAGAAGGTAAAACTGTTACGTCGGTTCGGGATCCGAAAAGCGATTGGTTTGGCTTGACTAAAGAAGAGGAGCAGGAAATCAGAAAGATTATGTATCCGCAAAGCCAAGAAGGGCCGGTGGCTGGGTTACGTGGACGGGCCAATGCTCTACTAGCCGATGTTCCGGGCGGCCGAGCGCCGGGACGTTAAATTAATTAAAAATTTTATAGGAAAAAACTAATATGAAAATCACAAAATCACAATTAAAACGAATTATTAAAGAAGAGATTAAATCTGTCTTAGAAGAAGCCGGTGATGGTCGGTGGGAAAGGGTCCTGGGGTTGTTTAACGAATATGCCAAAGCTCACGGTGGAACTATGCCAGATGCTAAGATTTTAAGCCGAGCCTTTGCTGCAGCCTTAAAATCCAGTGGCGGGGAAAAAATGACAACTGAAGAAGGAAAGCTGGCCAATGCTTTCTTTGATCAATATAAGAAAGTGACCGCCTGGAAAGATAGCGCTGAAAAACAGGGTAAAAAACAGGGGACGGCTCCGACTCCTGCACAAAAACCGGCTCCGACTCCTGCGCAGCCGAAGCCAGCAGCGCCGGCGCCGGAGAAGCCCGGGCGTGGCAAATTCGCGCAAGGGACTCTGCGCGGGGTGACGGTTGTCGGTGTAAAGAAAGAAGGCAAATTTGTAGTCGCCACTGTTAAACATGAAAAATCTGGAATGACTGCGAAAGGTAAAGCCAAACTTAGCAACAACCCGAGGATGGCGCGCAAAGCGGCTATAGCCCGGGCAAAAACCAATCTTTTACCTAAAGTTAAAAAACAGAGTAAATAAAAAATTGTTAACTATTTTAATAAATAAGGAGATTTACAGATGAAGAAGATTGGGATGCTTTTAATAGCGGCGGTGGCCTTGGGCTTGAGCGGGTGCGATGTGGATGATGGCTCGTCGTGTTCTGTTTTACAACTACAGAACGGGGGAGCCGAGATTGTTTGTGATGACGGAACAAGTGCGATGGTTGATGCGCCTCCGAGCACAGGGATCAATGGAACTGACGGCCTTGATGGAACCTCTTGTACTATTGTTGTAGAAGAAAACCAAACCATTCTCCAATGTGAAGATGGGACTGAAGCCGTATTGAATACGATTGAAGAAGATCCAGTTATTGAGGGCCCTACAACGGTTGTTGAGGAGACGCTGGACGAACTAAACGCAGATGAGTTGGCTGAGATTGATGTGCTCCGAACCGCTATTGAGCACGGACTTGGCGTTGGCAATGAGGAGTATGTGGAGAAGATTACGCTGAGCCTACAGGGCGCTGGTGTTGTGAGTGACTATGAGTCCACTATTGATGATGACTGGTCTAATGTAAACGAGGCGGTGTCTAGTTGCCCTTTTGCCGAACACTACAGCAATGGCTTTCAGCCGTCAGGTATTAATTGCGACTTCCTTGTTGAGTTGGCCCAACTAGATGCTTATGCGGCATTAACAGCAGCAATGGAAGATGCCCCTCTTGACGATGATATTCAGGGAGGAACCTATTCCGAGCAGGCTAACTTCTGGTATGAACAGGGTGCTGTGAGTGGCATTGAACAACGCCGTGTATTGGTGCGTGCCGATCTTCGTGAACAGGCTATGTGTACTTCTAAGCCCACACCCAACGAAGGTTCGTTTGACAAAGGTTACACTGTGGGTTCCCAACTTATGGCCGACGCATTTAACGGCTGGCTGGAAGCAAATGGTCATCCCGCTGACTATCCTGCGATGGCCACACCCATTGATGTATGTAATATTGATGCGTCGGTCTTGGACCCTGCGTATCAAGATGCCCTTGATAACAACGGCTACAATGACTTATGTGAGGATTATGTACCCCCCACCCAACAACACGCCTTGGAGTACGCACAGGCTGTAATTGAGTATGAAAAGGGAATACAGGCTGGGATTGACGCCGAGTATTCACTGGCTACTGTG
>Ga0080013_1001401_pt1 | contig 32168 bp, 33 predicted proteins | sample ETNvirenome_6_85_FD_69236 | JGI IMG/M metagenome (GOLD analysis project Ga0080013, IMG submission 69236) | Marine viral communities from the Pacific Ocean - ETNP_6_85 (SPADES assembly) (version 2) | ecosystem: Environmental > Aquatic > Marine > Oceanic | place: Pacific Ocean | collected 2013-06-19
TGCGGCTTCCAGAACCACCGCTTACCGTTGCCTTTTGATTGCAGCGCAACCTGCTTCTGCTTCATCTTTTTCAAATCTAATGCCATTTTATTTTCTCCTTAAAAATTATAGGCTGGGTGGTTTTCCCAGCCCGCACTATAAGTATACCTCATTCTGAGCTATTGTCAACTATTTTTTCACCCTGAATGAAATTTGTGTGTGATACAACATACGCGAAATTTTCCTCATATGTTGTAGCCGTTATATCATATGATACCGAAATAGAATCAGATTGTCCAGCCTTTTTTACCTGTTCTTTGATCTTTTTTAGCATGCCTTTTTCTTTCTCTAGGGCATGCTTGCTGAACGCAAAATAAAAATGCTTTTCTCTAGAGTTTTTTAAATCAAAGAACGGCTTCTCTTCGTTTTTTTCTAAATTATATATTGCTAACGTTGAAATCCTGTTTATCTCTTTAGGTGTACATACATTGCCGATAACTGAATCTGAATTAGATAAGTAATTAATCATATGTAGTGAATTGGCAATCATCTGGTTTATCTTTGAAAAATATTCAGTAATAGACAACTCCCCTAAAATATCAGCAACTCTTGCATTGTTGAGTATGTAAACCCTCTCAAACAAGCCTGATCGTGCAAACTCCTGAAGGACTCTATAGACAACCTTTTCTCGCCTTGATTCATCCGCGTTCAAAAAGCTTGAATCGGGCTTTATATAAACAATGTCAAGTTTAGCATTTTTAAGTTGTTCTAACACTCTTAGCATTGCGCCACTAGTGCAGCCGCCGCCGCTGCAAATGAAAAAAGTCTTGTTTTTACCAATAGCCGATGCCAATTCTGGAAATTCTGGTGTGCTTTTTTCTGCCTCTTCCATGGTGTTTGATTTTGGTAGACTATAACAGTTTTTCCCAAAAATGCCGGTGTCGACATAATGAATACTATACTGAGGATATTTTTCAAGACTCTTCGCTATTTTGCAACCAGCGCCGCCGAAACCGACTACTTCCATTCCATTTCCTTCATGTCGCCAAAATTTTTGCCGGCCCGTATTGAAGTGCCAAAATTACCCAAGTCAGTTTCTGCAAATATATCAAAAATGTTTTTTAGCAAGGCCTTATCTTCCTTTGCCAAATCAATCACCAGCGAATCATGCATTGTAAACGCTATATATGACTTAGAATCTTTAAGCAAATCATAAACTTTAATCACCTGCCTTAAAACCATATCTGCTGTTGTACTCTGGATTAAATAATTTAAAGCGTGAAATTCATCTGCTTCTATTTTTCTGCCATATGGCGTCGTTACTATTTTACCATCCCAGTGTTTTTCTTTAACGGCTATTCGATCATATGATCGGTTTGCTAAATAATCCTTAGAGTCTGGGTTATACAGCCAAGCAAAGATACGCTCCTTCGCCTCTTTTCTTGTTACATATCCACGAAACACGTTTTTAGCGTTCCACTCATGTATATCTTCCTTTGGTTGTTCTTTGCCACAGAGGGCAAGAAGAGTTCTTAACTCGGCAGCATTGAAATCCAACTCTACATAGAGATCGTTGTTTGGCGCCAATATGGAGCGATATTCTTTTTTAAGTGTCAAAACAGGGAAAGACTTCGGCTGTGTTGTTAGTCTGCCTGTTTTTGTCCCAAAAATATTATACTTAATGTGCTTGTCTGCCTTTTTTAGGCGTTTCAAGAAGTTTCTAGTTGCAAGCTGATGGCCCATATGGTTTAACTTGTTCATTCTTAGATTTAATGGCCTACTTTTTATGTCTTCAACAACTTCCGCAAGTTGCAATAAAAAATCATAATTTTCAGGCTTTTCATAAGTGTCAAAAATGTGTTTTGTTATCTTATTTTTAACTTCGTAGAAGTCTAAAAGAAAATGCTGCGGCACCAAGTCATAAAAGCAGTGCTCTTCCAGTGAAATTTTTGCCTGCATAAAAGAATTTAAATATGCTTTAAGTTTGCCGCTGGCCTTAGCCCACTCACTCTTTAAGTGTTCTGGGCAAGCGTCCCCTATAGGACTGCCTTTGCAATATAATTTTGCAAATTCGACTTCGGGTGGTAAATTGGGCTTATACTCCCAAGTGCCCTTTAAGTCTGCTGGTGCTTCTTTATAGAGAGTTCCATCTGCATAAAGGGTCTTACATTCAGTTTTGTTGTCTAGTATTTGAAAAATCATAAATGTTTCGTAAACGATGGTATCATTATCCACGATTTTTCAATTTTTGTCAAGTCCTTTTGTTCCAGTGGCAGATTTCTGGCAGCGTATGTGCCAAGCATTGTTTCAAGCGCATCCAAAGAAAGAACAACGCCCAACATAATATACATCCCTTTATTATAAATGTTTAATATGCTTCTAATTGTTGTTTTTAACATTCTAATTTTAAATGGCGAAAGCACATTTCGACATTCATAATTTCTTATATGGGCATAAAGCATTAAATTCTTAATTAAGCGCGGCATATCGGCCGACCCTACAACGTTTTCTCTTTTTTTCTTTGTAATTTTAGTACCACTTGTTGTGCTTTCAACAATTATGTAATATGAATTCGTTGAAATAAAATCATTATACCAGTCTTCCAATGTTGCGTTTAAATGACTCAAGCTTTGGCCAACTAAAGGATCGGTTCCATACTTGTCTATAATATTTTGTTTATTATTGACCACTGAATTATAATATTTAAAAATATCTATTGTCTCAGAGAGGCCGTCTATAATATCTTCTTGAACAAGCGATACTGATGCATGAGTCTTTCTCATCATGACATCTCGGATATCAGCTATAAGTCGCCATGGCACATTTGGATCAATTTTAAATCCTTCTTTTTTCGCAAAGTGTGCGTATACAGGGTAATTTGGATCTTCCAAAAACTCAATCTTTTCTTGATCAGAAGAAGGGTCGCCGTCATGTATATCAATGGCTAAGCCCGTCATGTATAAGTTTAAATATTTCTCAAAATATCCGACCATGGTTATTGGTTCATCAACTTCTTTTAAATAAGCCATCAAAAGCTCATTAAAGTCATCAATATTTTTAATTTTTTTGCTGTCTTCTAATCCCCCTAAAACGTCTCCAAAAAAATCTTCTTTTAATCCAATTAAAAAGTCTTCATAGGCTCTAATTTTATTCTGATAGCCTTTTTTAGGCTCAATAATATTTAAAAATTTACCTTTTGGACTTAGCTTGCCAGCTTGTGATCTGGCTCTTTTATTAAAATTTTTCTGAAATTTCCTAAAAGCAAGAGCTACGAATCGCGGGGCATATATATTATCTGATTCGGCCGCGGCCGCGGCGGCAAGTGCCTTTGAATTCGCGGCGGACAATTTGGCGGCCAAACTAAAGTCGTATTCTTTCGGGTACTTTACTTCGCCTTTCTGGGCGCCCACCTTGTACAGTGCACACTTCTTGTCGCCGCAGGCTTCAGCCGCTTCGGTTGCTTTGTCTCTTGCCACAATTGACGCACTTGTGGCCTCTCCCAGTTTTACTGGGCAGTGCAGCGGGCCACCCTCCAATATGTGGAGTTGGCCTAGGTGGTTGGCTTTGCCGTAATAGGGCATATTGTACCAAGTGTCGAGTCGGTTGTCGAAAATGCCAACAGGATATTCTTTTTCTATGCGCAACACATAATACGTATTGTACTCTTTACCGACATCCGCGGGCCCACTAACAACTTTATAGACAGTATAGGGCTTTCCGATTTCTTTCACCCATGTATATTTCCAACCATTCTGTTTAGGATATTTCGCTTTAATTTTCACAAGCTGGCCAGACAGATCAGCCTTGGCGGGATCCGGAGCGGGAATCCCAATATTATATATGGTACGGCCAAAATTAAATTTAAGGCGCTTTACTTGTCCTCTCAAACCCCTTGGATAATTTAAGTCATTAACAAGCTCTTTGTAGTTTTCTCTACCTTCGAATAAATCTTTTGCAGCGCTGTCGTTTTTAGCTCCTGAAATTCTGCCTTCTGTTTCTAAAAGCAATTCTCTTTTTTCTTTATGTGATGGTAATTCAACTTTTATTTCTTTTTGAAATTTGTCTTTCGCTAGCGCTTCTAGCATTGCAATGTTTACTTCTTCGTAGTCGGCAGCAGTGTTTTTGAATTTTTGCAGCTTTTGGTAAGAATCAGACGCAAGTGGGACGGCCTCTACATATTTGACCTCACAATCCTTAGCAACATATTTACCTGCCTTGATTATTCTCTCCGCTTTCAACAAATATTTGCTTTTATAAATTGCCATTTTATTTAGGAGGCCCCGTCAATTTTTATGTTTTTTTGTTCAAGCTTTAAATTATACTTTTTAGCATAATCTGATTTTAATATAACTTCGGCCAAAAAATGAGCAAGACTCGGGTGATTTTTGTCGTACCATGGTATTTTCTCTTCCTTTTGGCCGGCGAGTGCAGAGTCTAGCTGCGACCTCTTACTATACATATTTATGCCCTGTACCTCCGTGGTATACGTGCCCGGTGAAACAGTGTCAGTAACACTGTGAATTGCATAATATCCTGCAATGCCGGGGTCTTCTTCTGGAGTTAATCCCAGTGTGGCGATGTCAATTACAAATACACCAGAATTAAAAAATACACTATTGCCGACCAACATGGCGCTAGCAGAATACGTATATTTAAAGTATCCAGCCAAAGTGTCGCGATTTTGCAAAGCAATTGCAGTTCTAAGCTTTGCGTTGTCTTTGTGGCTGAAACTAATGTCTGTAAGCAGCCCTCGTGCTGCGCCGATATTAATATGATATAAGCCCATATCGAAATCAATTTTTGGATCAAACATTTTTTTAGTTAATTGGCTGCCGCCCAAGAATTTACTTCCCTTTGCATCTTCATTTGGGGCAAAGTGAACAAGAATCGTGTGTTGCCCATCAACGTTTTCTTCCATAGATTTCATTTCTTGTAATAACATTTCCATGGCTCTGTTCTTCTTTTTTTGTACAGGCGCGCTTGTTAGGTTTGCTGCAAAAAAATGCTTACCGTAATAAAGATTCCAGCGCGTAGAGCTTACGCGGGCGGCCGCGGCGGGGCGTGGCTTAACAGCCATATAGTGATCCCACCGTATATTACCTAAATTAAAATTAGAAACATTTCCTGTTGAGTTATAATATAATGCCTCTTTCGCTAAATTGACTGTCACTTCTTGTAGTAAGTCGCCAATTGTTAAATTAGTTTTTCCGTCGCGGTAGAGAAGTTTATATAGCCACGTATCAAATGTTTGAGGTGTTATTAAAATGTCGCCAATGTTCACCCACATATCTCTGCCAAAAGTGCGGTAAACAGTGTTGCCAAAACAAATATCAGGCCAACTCTTTGCATCGTCGCCGCCCAGTTCATAAATTGCCTCCACCAAAGCTCGTAACGGAAAGAAGAGGGTTGTATCTGCATGTGCCCCCTCCGTGAATTTATGGTTCACGTCGTACCGTTGGCCACCGGATACTGCAACACTTGCAACCATTTTTTCGAAACTTTCTTCTGCGTCTTGTTCGGCGGTGGCCGGTACGGTTTGCTTTTTAGTACTCGTTATTTTATAGTCTTTTTTATACCGAGTGCCACATAAATCTTTAAACTTTGTCCAATCTGCAGCCTCTATTTTTGATTTCACGGCCGCTGTATCAACTATCATCAATCCAGTGTCAAATTTTTGAAATTTTGAATACTTATGGTCTTTGTATTCCGCGGAGTTGTCGGCTGAATAAAGCATATTCTTGATTTCTATTTTTTGGACCACCTTCCGCGATGGCTGAGCGCGGCGCGGGTTCGACCACACAGAAAGTTTAAAGAACCTCCCTCTCTTCAAAATAACTTTTTTAATAATTCCCTGCATGTCGGCCGACAAATTTAATTCTCTACGACGTATTTGTTTATTAATGTCGTTGATATACGAAGCCCCTTCTTGCTTGGCGTCGACAATAGCTTTTTGGAACGCTATTTTTTCGGCTTCTTTGCAGGGGTTTGGTTTGCCAGTTGTAGCGTTAGCTTTTTTCAGCGCTTCTATTTTTTTCTCACTAGCCTCTCTTTGTTCATACAGGTTCTGTAATTCTTCAAGGTTTGTCTTTGTCTTATCGGCGCCGCCCAAAAGATTCCTCATTAAAAATTGATTTTTTGGTATAATTGCAGCCGGATTTCTGTAAAACATATCATATATTGGCCCTCCGATATATTCAATATTTAATTCTATCTCTCCTTTGCTTGTAAAAGAAAAATTATGACTTTTCCAAGAAATCCACAATTTTTTTGTTTCCTGTTTTCTAAGCAGTTCTTTCATGTCTGAAGGTATTAATTTTTCGTCAACGCTATCATTAAAGTTCCACCCGTATTCTAGAATGAGCCTTTCTTTGCCCTCGTCCATTTTTTCTATCAATTGAATGTATTCATATTTGACGGGTGGATTTGCCTTTTTATCAGCTTCCGACAAAGGGCCCGGGCCGCTGCCATTTGTTTTTTTAGCAAATGCTGCCATACTAGCAAAATAAAGATTAATAGAAATCTCATGAGAATCTATTACGAAGCGCGGCTGTTTTCTAGTAACTCTAATGTCTCTTATGCCAACACCGTCGCCTCGGGCATAATTACTGGCGTTTTCTGTTATGTAACTTATATCTGTTGTATGCCTAAAACGAATTGGCCTTATATTTTTTAAGTCCCACTTTTTTGGGCTTCCCTTTTTCCTGCCCACAACATAAAGCTTGATAAAGGGGGACATAGCCGCGATCTGGGCCGGCCTTAAATTGCTCATAAAATCTATATACTTTTTTCTTTCTTCTTTTGCTTTCTTTTTATCGGCGGATAGGCCGTCGAACTGAGCGCGTAATTTTGTTTCCAACTCATTTTTATAAGACGGGTGTATACTAAAAATCTTACTTTTATCTTTTCGTATAAAGTCGTCTTCTGTTTCGGGTGAGCCATATAGAAATGTCTGCAAATCATGATCGGGATTTCTTGCTTGGGGCAAAATAAAATCATTTAGCCACCCTTGGAAATTGCCCGCCACGTTTGTAGGAAAAAAACACTTTAAGTCTGGCATATCTTTATAACCCGTAAGAAGTTAAAACACTTTGCAGCGGTAAAGGTACTTTAATTGTATCCCCCAGTTTTATATGTTGTTCTGTGGGCTTTTTATTAAACCACGCAATCACCCACCAATATTGAGAATCTCCATAATAGAAATGAGCCAACTTATAGTACCGATCTCCCAAGCCCCAAATGTGAGTTTTATAATTAAATGAAAAAATATCAAAGAATTCAGGATAATCTAATCTCTGAGTTCCATATTGCTCAATTGAATCTGTATTATTAAATCGTTTTTTAAACACTTTTTTATAGTCTGTATCTTCATTTAAAAAGACACTTATTTTGTTATATCTGTTAGCAGTCATTTTTAATTTTAACCCTGATCAGAGTGCCCCAGAACAGCCTTATCCGCAACATCTTTATCAACGCCGCCCAGATCCCAATTTGCAACAGGGGGATTGGCACCACCGAACGAAGAAATTGTACGATAAGGATAATCGCCACCCATAATTGCACCTTCTCCAATAAATCGCTTTGTAGATGCATCAAACCCCGGAGTTCTTTCGTGTAGCACAGTAAATGTAAAATTCAACTCAATAGCGCGGGGCAATATGGCGCCGGCGGTTGTGGCTGCACGCCGTAAAAAAACACCCCTTGACGCAATTTGCATATCAGAAGAAAATGACGTAACGTATCCCAAGAGACCTGATACACCATCAGCATGATTTAAAATTAAATTTGCAAATTTAATTCGAATAAGCGGAGGGCTGCTCATTATTTCTGGTCTTGAATCGTCTTCCTGCCCAAATGCTCTTGTATACCAGTTATCAGATTTGTTTCCAATTTTATTATATGAGGGGTAAAGATTTTTGGTAAAAATGTTTAGTTTTTTTAAATTTTCATTTGCATCATTCTTATCATAACAAGGTATCAAAAGACTCAGCGTAATTGATCTTTCTGTATTTGAAAAAATAGGGATCTTGTCTGGGCGCCCAAAAACAGGGATTGAATTCCAATTTGGCTTAAAATCATCTTTAAATTGCTTAATATATGCGGGGAACGTAATAGAGTTTGTTGCAGTTATACTATCTAAGCCTCGTTGCAGACCTTGTTTGGCCCAATTGCTACCTGCGGCTGCACCACTGAGCGTTGGAAATCCAATTCTTATGTCTGTGAATGGCAGACTATTTCTAATCGCCGCTTCCGAAGGTGAACATGTGCCAAGAGTTGGGTCTGTTGAGGTCAGGCCCTCTGCCACTTCGCCAATGCCACCAAAATTAATAGACATAATAATATCCTCTCTCTATAATTAGAATAGAAACAAAAAATATACTCTATTCGCTTTGATGTGTTTGTTTTGGTCAGTCCAGTGAGGCTCGACTCAATCGCCGCCGACTTTGGTGCCCAAATGATCATTAATGACTTTCCTGATTATATCTTTTAATGCTTCTACATTCTTTGTCGGATCCTTCGCGGCGTCGACCAGCTTTTCATATGTTTTAATAACGCCTTTACTTAGTTCCTTGCCGGCATTTCCCCAAGCCGCGGCAAGTGCATCAGAAGATTTGCTAAAAGCGCCAGAGAGGCGTTCAATCGTTTCATCATCCGCCACAATAGATAATTTCATCGCTTGGATTGTGGCCTCCAGCTTTTGCATCGGATCTACAATTGCTTTTGCTTGATCCTTGGCAAATTTCTCTAGCTTCGCTGTTTCTGGCACAATCTTTGCTTCTGTGAGTTTGCCCGAGATAAGTGCTGCAGCTTCTTCTTTGCCCACAATATCGCCCAAAGCTCCGACAAGCAAATTTCTAACAACGGGCCCCTGTGCCATCACTTGACCTTTAATGCCGCTAAATACTCTATTTAGTTCCTTGATTCTTTGATCTGGAGTCATTCCAACCAATTTCCTAGGATCAATTGAAGTGCCAAATCTCATCAAAACTTGATTTAAACTAGCTGCTGTCTCAAACGCGCTTTCAAATGTATCAAATTTTTCAATGATCGGCAAAACTGTCGACATACCAAGGCCCAGTTGTTTGCCATATTGTTGTAATGCGCCGCCGATTTTAACAATGGATTCAGGGTCCATAAACCCAACAAAAGCCGCCTTGTTGGCTAACACGTCTTTTGTTATCGCACCTAGTGATTGACCCGATATTCTTGCAAGAGCGTCCATATGATTTGTAGCTTTAATTACATCATCGCTTCGGTGGGCCAAAACCGTGCCAAAAAAGTTAAACGCCTTGACCGCCGTTTCGCCACCGATTCCGAGTTCTTCATATATTGCAACGTGATCTCTGATTGCATCTCTTGTGCCGCGATCTCTGAAAGATTCATTGACAACGCCCATGTAGTTTTCAGCTACAGTTGTAACTGTTTTGCCATAATCTTCATAACTAACGCCATACTGTCTCAACTCTTTCATGTGGTCGGCCATGTGGCGCGCCTCACTAATGTGAGCCCTGCCAACGTCGCCTAAACCTTGCTGAAATTGGCTTAAAAAGCCGCCAGTCTTTTTAAGTTGACGGCTCATGGCCTCCATCTGGACTATTCCAGAATATAAAAAGCCTTGTTTCGCCTTTTCGCCATATACTCGTTCGGCGGTACCGCGTATAAGACTTTCTGCGGCTTTGCCGGCATAAGCAGTTGCGATAGTCTGCATGAAATCCACTAATCCCGATTCAATAGTTTTTTCAACAAGCCAATCCGGCATCGGGATGCCTTTGCGGAACAGCCATGCCTTCCAGCTCTTGATTTGATCAGCTTGCTGCCGGTTTTTTGCCATTAAATGGTTTCTCCTTTGTCGTCGGTATTATAACTATCAACTAGCTTCTTAAAAAACCAGTCTCTTAATCTCAACGGTAAAGCATACAATTCAAAAAATCCCCAATTGCCGTGCTTTTTCATAACAAAAAACATTCCATAAACATCATCCATATATTCAGTCGTCAGGCCAAAAAAACGTGGCATCTACCGGAATACCTCCTTCGTTCTGGTGATCGCATTTTTCACAACCAAAACGATATACAAAATCCATATCGGGAATTAATTCATTGTATTTTTTCTGAAGGTACTTAGAATCTGAAATTGGCATATTGGAAATAAATTCTGTAACTGTGGCTATATCTTGCTTTCCGTTAACAGAAGCAATAGTTGCGCGGTGTTTCTCAAAAATGGGCTCCGGTGGAAGATTGTGTTCCATTTTTTTCATAAACAATTGTGCCAACTGTGCTTCGCCGCCAGTTGTTAACGCTTTTATTTCAACAAAAGCGTTTGTTCTGGGTAATTGTACAACAAAAGTACCGTGGCCTGTTAATTCTACTCCCTCATAATTGTTTTTCTTTGGTTTTATTTCATTTAAGTCAATAGTTACTTCTTCTTTGTTATAACACTCCACACAACTTACATTAATCCCATATGCCGGCCCGTAACCACTGGCCCTTGCAGCAATTAATATCGCGTTTCGATCACCCAACAACAACTCGTTTGCACGAATTGATTTATCAACCAACATACTCTCAATTAGTTTTTCCAGCGTGATACCCTTTGACATTAAACTTGGATTTGATAAAATATCCTCTTGCTTGGTTGTCATATATGTAATTTCGACTTCTTCTTTGTTGTGCAAAGAAGAGTTCACTGGATAAAATTTGCCGGCTGAAGGCAACTTAACAAAATCAGTTGGAAGCGAATAGCCGTGTTGTTGTGCTACCGGCGCTTGTGGTGCTCGTGGTGCCAACATTTCTTGCGGAACTGCCGGGACTTGCTGCGCGACCGGTGCTTGTAGCGCAGGCTGTGTTTGCGGCGCTTGTGGCACCACAAATTTGCTTGAATTATCAATCATTATCTCTCCTGTTGATCGGTTTATACACCTTTATAAACCAATTCAGCCCAATCATATCTAACTTTCACTGCTGTACCGAGCAAAGAATCGTTTGTGTAAGTAAGCTCTGCTGGTGTTACGCTTTCTATGAAAGGTTCGCGCAACAACCACTCCTCATACACATCTCCACTCGGGGTCAGCATCTTGATTTTGACTGGGCCTAATGATTGTATTAAATCATGTTTGCTAAGATCTTTTAAATTTGAAGATATGTTTATATTATTAGGGGAATCATACGCAGTATTTGTTAATTTTTTCATCAATACGCCAAGTACAGAGTTTAGAATGTCTCGTGAAAAAACCTCTTTAACGGTAAAAGTTATTGGTTCCCACTTTACATAGCCCTTGGGGTAATAAATTTTATGATTTAAAAGAGTGAACTCTTCCGACTCTATTGTGTAAGAGGGTCTTTTAACATTAGTTAATAAAGCAACAGCAATTCCACTAATATCTAGAATATATCTATAAGATTGTTGTAAATCTGTTTGATATCTGCTTTCAAGTTCTTTTTTATTGTTCCACTCTTCCCGTAAAACATTTTTATAGGCATTCTGAGTGTGTCTGCGATTTAAATTTTTACCAGCGAATATTGACATCTTATAGTAATTAGATGTTTACTAAAAAATTGTTGCTTAGCCCTCGTTATGAACGGTGTGTTTGGCATAATCAAAGACGATGCCGAGTGTCACTGTTAACAACTCTTCTGAGTTATAGTCTAGTTCACCATAATTAACTTTGGTAATTTGAACATTAAATAACTGCCACTCTTCGACCTTTTGACCTTCGGAATCAAGCGTCGAAATAGAAATCGCACCTAGATTGTTCTCACTAAACTTCTTTTTCGACAGCGTTTTCTTCCACTCTTCGCCGACGCCCCATTTGCTAGGCAACACATAACCAGCGTCTTCTATAATGCCCAAAACTTTGGACGCAACTTCAGGATTAATTGGATCCATCAAAACAATATCCATCGGCTCCCACTTAACGCGGCCGGGAAACTTAAATGTATGGCCCAAAAACTGATGTTCTGCGGGCGACGTTACAGTAAACCCGGGCCTAGAAGCAGACTTTACAAGCCAAGTGGGAATTGCATTATCGCCAGTGCCAAGAGATAAAATATATTTAAATTTACGCTTGGGTTCCATCGAGGGCGAAGCCCATGTGGGTGTTGGTGATGCTTTTTTGCTATGATTCGGCATTATATATTTCTCCTGTTAATCCTCAAACGCTGCACCTGTATTGGTGATTATGAAATCAACTGCAATAAATTCAATTGCTCTCGCAGGCTTAAGGAAAACCTTAGCATACATAATATTTTGATCAACCAAGTCTGGCGTTGTCGTTGTTTCATCCAAAATCAATTTGTAATCTGTTAAGCCGAATCTGGCTTTTACATCTGCCAAGAATGGCTCTGCCCGGGCGATGAATCTGTCCCACGTCTCTCTTAAGTTTGGCTCAAACAGGACATCTGCTGAGATAGTGGATATGCCCTTCTTCACAAAGAGCAACAACCTACGAACATTAATTCTATCTAGGGCGCTTCTTGTAACCTGCAGCGTCTTTTGTCCAAAGATTACGATACCTTCGTTGGGGAATGAAGCAATCGGGTTGATGTTTGCTTCGTAGAGGTCGTCTCTATCCTTCGAAGTAAGCTTCTGTGTTACGTTTACAACCGGCAAACCAGCAACTCCACTTGACAGGCCGCCGCGATTAAAACCAGCAGGCGCGAACCACGGGGCGCGGACTCTATCAGTGTAAGACATTGCACCGATAGCCGCAACAGATGGCGGCATATAGACAAGGTTGCCATAGAGAGTGTCTCTAATCTGTACCCATGGGTAATATACACATGCGTAGCTTGAGTTCAGAGCACGGGCCTTTAAATTAGTAACAACAGTATTGACGCTACCATAAGTAATGCCGGTGCTGCCTTCGGCGGCTGGTGCGAAGTCGCCCTTGAGATCAACAACCGCTAGTGCATCAGCCCTAGCCTCTACTGTTTCAATTAGGTGGCTAGTTAAGCCTTCGTGAGTCAGGCCCGGCACTGCAGCCAGATTAAACTCTACCACTTCTACATCGCTAACAATATCAATTGCTTCCTTGATTGAGTTAAATTCATAGCTGGTCTTTTCAGTCGTGCCAGCGTCATCTAAGCGTGAATTTCTAAACGGCTCTTTTTCTGTAATATCAAAGCCGTCTGAACCGCCATAGAATGTGCTGGTAAATGCTCTAACATTTAAATCTAAGATATCTTTGTAAGAGCCGGTCGCAGTCACTGAATTGACAGCATAAACGTCCTTATCCGCGCTGAGATTGGATTGGGTGCGCAGACCCTGTTCCCAAACAAAGTTCGTGGATATGTCGGCATTGCCGTCGTAGACAGGATCCTCTCCTCTAATTTCGTCTAACGAAAACTTCCACATATACTCAGTGTAATCGCCGCTATCAGTGCCATTAAGATCTTCTGCCTTTGTTCTAATCAGGTCTCTGACGCCGGGATTAAATTTGGAACTGTCCTTGCTTCGGCCAGTCCAAGCGCCAAAATATGCCTGCTTGACGCTAGCCAAATCATCCTGCGAAGATGAAATACGAGTTTGGAGCTTTGGAAATCTAAAGCTAAGAGCAGTACTAACGCCCAATTCCGGGTGGCTGGAGCTTACAGCGTTCGGAACAGTCTCGGCTGCTGGTGGGATTCCGACATTTCTACTGTCAACGTCATACCATCCCCAAGCATATGCTGCGGTTTCAGTCCAATTATTGCCGGCGCCGGATGCAACAGCGCCCTTCTCGTGATTAAAATCTTTATACTTCGAAGGCCCATACACACCGAATGGCAGATATTCTTCATTGGCTGCGCCGCTGTCAACGTCAACATTCATTTGTATGCGAACATACTTAGAAATATTTGGATATTGACCCTTCTCGACCAAGCGCCTCTCAGTCGTATCATATGTAACATAAGAATCGCCGATCTTTCTAGCAACGTAATTTAATGAATTCGGATTCAGATCACAATTGCTGAATTTTTCTAAAATAACGGGCGCTTTGTCAGTATCGTCAATTCTACGAATCTCAACATCAAATGTACCATACTTATTAAAATCGTCAGATGAGTACTTAATTTTCGAAATCGAAACTTTAATATTGTTCTGAACCCATGCGCCATGATCGAGGGCGTGAAGCCTAAATAGCTTTTGCATATTATCATATGCATAGCTGCCAGAAACACTACCGCCGCCCAAATCCTGCGAAAAGAACCAGCCTGTGTACGGCGCGGCATCTTGAGCTTGGCTAAACCCAATTCTGCGGCTGCCGTGTTGACTTGTTGCGGTAGACGAATCGGCCGGTCCTAAACCAAGAATAACGCCGGCATAAGTTGCACTAACTTCGTTTGGAACACCATCGGAACTAGAAGAAACGACGCCGCCGACACCCTTGTTATTGACACCGCCGGCATCAGGCGCCTTTGCATCTTGCGCAAACTCGTATTCATAACTTTCGCCTAACCAGTATTTTTCAGTGCTATTGGTGATAGTGCCATTTGTAAGCGCTGGGTTGGTGTTGAAAACTTTTCTAACAGAGTTTTTACTACCTGCGCTTAAATTAAATGCGATCTTTTTGTCTGTGGCGCCGGCGCTGTCTTTTACCTCAAGTGTAAAATCGCCACTATCATTGGACAGAACCAATTGGCCGCGTGCTGCAGTTATCGTCGCGTTATTTGTGTCGGTGCCCGTCAAGCCAACATAGCCTTCGGGTACGTACCAAACCGCTGCCAATGAGCCGGTGGCTTGTGTGTGGCCTGTGCCGCCGTCTCGGCCGCCGGTGAATCCGGCCGCGTCGAACTTACCTACATTTGTAGTTATTGTGGTGTTCCCGGCGAATCCAAGGGTGGCTTGAGTGAACGTGATTGATTGATTACCATCCCCAGTGCCAGTGATGGTGCCGCCTGTAATTTTGGCGAGGATTGGTGATGTACCTGCTCCAATTGTATCTTTAAATTCATTTAATACAGTAGCTTGTGAATTTGTATTCAAGTTACAAGTAACAGCGATGCAAGTACCTTGAGCCAATAAGTCTGTGTCTGGAGCGCTGCTTCCCAAATCAGAAGTTGCGGTCAAAACAGTACCTGATGCAACTGCGTCGGGTTCAGAGGCATCAGAAAGTATAAATATCCCTACTGTGCCATCTGTAGCGGTGAATTTAACATATTTACCTTCTTGGTCGCCCATGTCCACGGCATCGCCGTCGTCGCAAGTTATCGTGCCCGTGGCGCTTCCGGATGTCGACAACTCAGCAGGAAACACCCAGAGGCCATAAGCGCCGCCTTGGTCGTCAGCAGCCGTTCCTAAAGAATAAGTTGTTTTCCAACCAGCTTCGCCCGCATCAGTTGTTTTCTGAACATGCTCTTTGCCCAACAAACGCACAACATTAATTGTTGGCGAGTTCTTTAGCCAAGCCTGCGCTGCATACGCTGCATAAGTTGGGGCTTGTAAATTTCCATTTCTCCAAACATCTGTGCCGTCACCGCCGGGGTGTGGCTCGCCAAAAACGTCAACAAAGTCTGAAAACGAGTCGACCTGTACGGGGCGCATAGCTGGTCCTTTTTGGGTTCTACCAATGACCAGTGGTCCGATGTTTCTTGGTTCGCTCGGTAATTGAGAATTGTCGATTTCATTTAAGAAAATACCGGGTGAAACAAATCTAAATTTTTTTGCGCTCATATTGTCAACTCTCCTAGTATTTATAACTTTTCTATCAATAAATAGTTGTTGAAAACTTAAAAAACCACGCTAGGGGCGGAATGGCTCTTTTTCTTCCCCGTCCTTTATGCTGTACTCATTTATGTCACCCAACATTACTCTTTCTCTTTGGAATCTTAATTTGACGGGGTTTTCTCTTATTGTAACTTTAGGAGTAATTTGATTTTTTTCATCACCCATTAAATAGCCGAGGACCGTTATAGTCACTGTTGTTTCATAGCTTTTTTCTTCTTCGCCCAGATTAGAAGCGTTGTTGGTCATGGTGAGAGTTTTATCAATAAAAGCTTCATAAAAATGACCTCCTTTTCTAATGATAAATTGATTAATATTGCCGGTGTAGGTCATCAGCGGCTGCATCAACTCATTCATTTGCTGTTGATAATCTGTTCTTAAATTAATATCATATTTTATTTCATAATATATTGGCAGCGGAATTGTGTAGCTGTGGTAAACAATTCTTTGATTTTCTATTTTTCGGCCAAAGGCATCTTTTTTCGGAAAGTTGACTTGGCCATAATTTGCTCTAAGCATTTCAGCATTTGCGAAATTTCTTGTTTTGCTTTGATTTATTTTTTTTGTAAAAGAAAAAGTGCCGCCTCTATAATCTTTGTTCGGAAATAAATGCGCTGGAATTGGCCGCTTATCTGCCTCTGCCTTGGCGATGCCTGTCCTTTCAACTGAAATCATGGGAAACACCAATGCATCAGATTCAACAGTTCGTGTTTCTTTTTTGTTTTTAATCTGAAAAGCGCGCTCTGCAGTTATCCAAATAATGGGCGTTTCTTTCCAGCCATCGTTTGTTGTAGTATGAAGACTCAAGCCGTTGATCCAATCATATATTGCAGCATCGATGGTCTCAAAATTTGAAGGTTCTAAATTTATAACTTTTTCACTTGGCATTAAACTTACCATCCCTTGCTCTTATGCACGTAGCAACGATTTCATATCTCGTCTCAATTTGACCGAACAGTTGTTCTGGCTCATCTAGCTTAACTATCTCATAATGAATATCGCCATACAAAACAAAATCGCCTATTCTGATAAAAAGATCTTGATCTTCTGCTAATCTTCTCTTGTGAAAACGAACAGTAATTGCTGCCCTTCTGTCAACTCCGAACTTGCCGCTCTCTGTGATCATTCCTTGCCAATCAACGGCGGCATAAACCCTTATTGGAGCTAAAAATGACTTTTCTATTGCCTCTCCATAAACTTCATGGTACTCAGAGTGTTCGACACTTACTGGATAATACAATACTTGTTGGCCGGCGACTCTTTCTAGAATTTCGTCACTAAATTGTTTAACTAAATTCTTTTCTTTTTCACCAATAAATAATGGAGGCGGGGGCGCATCGGGTTGTGACCATTCATTATCTGCCATTCAGTTTATCCTCTATCACCAAATAAATATCGGTATTGGTACCTTGGTCAACGCCTTGGTGGCGTTATCAGTCATGTTTGCATCTCTTTCGACCAACTTAGCATACGTCAATTCGTCAAGGACCGTCTTAAGCTCGTCTCTTAGCTCTTTTTGTTCAGTCTTACCCTCGGTCACCATGGTTGCGCCGTCGAGCGTTACAGTGCCTCCGGGCAGCGGTACGCCGCCGAACTTGCTTCTAATGTGCCCAAGCATCTCTTTGCACAGAGCAAGGGCAAAGCGGCGTATCCACTGCTTGCCAATGCTATTAATCCTGTCGTATGGTATATTAGCATATGGCAGAGTGTTCATATTGTTAACGCCATCGTGGCCTTTCGACCGATCGCCGTGCTCGTCCCACGCGTCTCTCTGCACAGTGAATTTTACCCAAAGTTTTTTTGGATAATTGCCATCTGGCGCTGGATAAATCACTAATTTGTTGTTCTGAATCTCATAAGAATACTGAGAAATTCTTGTTTTGACGCTATCTTCATAATTTATAGCTTGCAATTTATTTTGCCAAGTTGGAACAATTTCAAACGTTGAATCATCTGCAAACTGACCATAACTTGACATGTTACCAATTACATTTAAGCCGCCATAATATGCAAAGAATCTCCACATTGCCCTAGGAGATACATAAAATACTTTTTTAACTGTAATCTTTCTGTTACCAATCGTATCATCGGAATCAAAACCAAAATCACCCATGTCAAAGCTGGTCTTTATCATAGACTGTAAATCATAATCTTGAACACTAGAAGTTACTGCAATAGAGGCCGAATAAACTGTTAGATCGCCGCCTGCAACTGGAGCCGCCTCTGTTCCCATCCCATCAGCAGCACGCTGAGTGTGGCTAAATGTGAATCTGGGGTATCTTAGTTCGATATTCTTGTCTTTTAATGATTCCCCCAATTTGATTTGGCCATCTTCATCGAAAGAAGCGGTCGTGGCGCCCAACGAATCACCAAGTGAATTTTTGGCTTGGTGAATATTAACGAGATAAGAGTACTCTAATACAGCCTCTTCATAAGCAGCATAAACATTACCCTCTGTTAATTCAACATCTAATACGTCGCCGCCGAGCTTCTTATAAACATAAGCAACTTGATCAACAGCGCCGTTTAAAAAATCATCGCTTGAGGCATATATGCCATATGGCAAAGTAGCCGCAACATTTGCGCTGGTGCCCGCTGAAGGCAGCACTGACTTACTTGCTGTGCTAGCGGGGGTTAAAGTTGGTATAGCCATTCATTAATTCTCCTAATCATAGTAATTAGTTGAGTGGCTTTAAAAAAGAGTGGGTCTAAGTGGTTTTAGATTTCGTTGTTTTTCTTTTCGCCGATTTTCTTGGCTTTCTGGTGGTAGTTTTTCTTGGCTTTCTGGCTGTTGGCTTCTTGGGTGCTGATTTTTTTGCCTCTGCAGCCTTTTTAGGCTCTGGCTTTTTTAGAGTCGGCGCTTCGATGGCTGGCGCTACAACCTCTTCTATAGTCTCGGGCTCTTCTGCCTTGGGTTCCGCGGTCGCAAGGCCGAATTTATTAGCAAACTTCTTGCCAAACTTTGGACTGGTCATACGACGGCTTGATTTTCCCATAGTGAACTCCTTTTGTTAATATTATATAATATTGTGTTGAGGGTTTTAAGAAAAACCCCCCAATAGTTATTGGGGGGGAAAAGGAGGATCATTTTTTCTACTCAGCTTTTTTAGTTCTTGTTCGTCTTCGGCGAGGTTTTGGTTTAGCTTTAGGTTTAGCTTTTGTCTTGGGCTTAAACTGGTCTCCCAAATTAACCATACCCTCAACTTCCTTAATCATTTCCTCAACAACAGGAGAAGGCCGAGATGCTTCCGCATTCAGCCTTTCAATCCTTTTTAATACTTTTGCTCGTTTAGCCTTACGACCCATTAATCACCTCTTATCCAAATGCCACTCTGCCGATACCGTTACCTACAACCACACCAGTTGCATACCAATTGGTACCATCAGAAACAACTTCAATATAAGAACCCGCTTCGACATCATCATCTACTGTGACCTTTGTATCGTTAGATTCATCAGCGAAATCAGTAGCAAAGGTAGTATCAGTGTCAACGCCTCCTTTGAGGATTGACTGAACAACACCTCTCATGGTGTTTGAGCCATTAGCTGATGTAATTGCAACGGCTGCGCTTGCGCCTGCCATTGAACCAGCCCAGAGAAACTTAAAGTATGCCCCTGCTTTTGCTGTTGGCAGCGTGATCGTAATAGCAGATGTAATAGACCCACCTTGAATTAAGTAGAGTTCACCTGATTCAGCGGCACCAATTGTTTTGCTAGCAGAGACTTCCTCTACTCTTAAATACGACGAGTTTCTCGACGCTCTTCCTACTTTAGCCATAATTAATAATCTCCTTTAATGCGATTTCACACTGTGTGCGATCAGTAATAAATAGTGTGCAAAAAAAGAAAACTCCCACCTAAGTTGCCCTAGGTGGGAGTTTAATTTTATAATGCTAGCTAAGTTTAGCTACCAGACTCACCAAGGAGTCCGCGTACAACAACTAAGCCATACATATCAGGACGCACCATCTTCTTGGCATATCGCGTCATCACGCCCTTGCGGGGCACGAAGTCTTCGATGCCGAAGATAGTCGGCGTGACCTGTAACGGAACATAAGGAGCGTATACATAGCCACTCTCAAGGAAGCTAGAACCCTTACGACCAACAAGGATAATGTTCCTTGGGAAGTAAGGATCAACGTAAACGTCCCACTTCTTGCTAACCTGTCCAACATTGACAGCACCAGCAGTACCCTTATCTTCGTCAACCGCAACCGAAGCACGGAAGCCAGCGGTCATCTCAAGGATGCTGGCAACTTCAGGTGAAGTAACGAGGAAGTTTGCACCGCCGCGAACAGTCTTACGATGAATCTGAGCAGAAAGGTCATTGACCGTCTCTAGCAGAGTCTCATACCACTCGCTAACCGTACCGGTAAAGTCCGGAGCAGCCGCAGTTGCACCAAGCTCAGTACCAAGTGATCTATGTACGAACAGACCCGGTGAACGTGACCAGTAGTACGTACCGGCCGTTGCACCCTGAATGAGATCATTAAGAATCTCACGATCGATTTCCAAAGCAATCTGCTCTGAAAGAATCGAGGTCAACTCAACTTCTGCGTCAAGGTTATGGTAAGCATTGAGGTCTTGACCCAATTCGGGCGACCACTTAGCCTTCAGCTTCTTGGTAACTGCCGTGACACTCACAGAATCAACTTTGATGTCGATCTCAGGGATGTCGACGTTTTTGATGCCCGCGGTGCCGCGGTCATTTGAGTGCTCTTCAAGACCCCACGGATCAGCACCAACAAGAGCGCCAAGCTCAGTAAGGCCAGGGCCACCGGCAAATTGATCCGCTAGCGGGTAGACAACAAGCTTGCTCGCGCCGGCCGATTCGGCCACGGAGCCATCCTGCGCCCAAGCGTAATATGTTACAACAGTCCCAGACTTTGTGGTTAAGCGACGAATTACTTCGTCATCACTAGCCATACTTTCCCGATTGATCGCGCCGAGCATATTCGTGTTTAAGTCGGTTGGCGCCGTAAAAGTAAGCGAAATGACTTGCGCACTAGTGTTAGCAAGAACATCAGGATCATACCTAAGTAACTTCTTTTGAGCTGGAGTGAGCGCACTAACCGTCGTCGCGGGTAGGGCAAGGTTAGCAGACGTAGTAACAATTATTGAACCGGTCGGTGAAGCATAGGCATTCGCAAGGTTATAAAAACCGCCATCATGCTCATCAAACGCGTCAACGAAACCACCAGTAATCTGCGATCCGATTCGGCCGCCGCCGTAAACTGAATCAGCGACAGTAAGTGTTCCTCTAGTGTCGGTATAGTTAAAGTCCAAGAAGAAGATGAGGCCCGAAGGCAAACTCATCGGCTGAACTGAAACCAATTCGTTGGCCAAGAGGCCGCCGAATACTCTACGCACGATCGGAAACGCAACAGCCGCAAAGCCCTGCACGTCGCCAGCCGACATAGTTGAAGCTTCTCGGAGAAGCTCCTTCGCTTGATTCTCAAGCATTAAAGCCATGTTGTCACGGCTTCGGTCATCATTACTGAGACCCTCCAAAAGTCCGGTTTTTTCCCACTTTCTAATAATGGCTTCACCTTCTTTCGCAAGATCACGAGAGACAATGTTTTCTGTTAATCTTTCAACAATATTTGACATGATATTTCCCTCCTATGGTTATTTTGTAATCCCCGCTAAACGCTTTAAACGCTTAGCGAAATCATCATTGTTGCTATCCACCTCTTCTCTCTTGCGAGAATGAAGAAGAATGGAAGACGAATTTCGTTTGTTAACAACTTCGCTTAGTGATTTCGGGGTGCTCTTTGCTGCACCGCCCACGCCGCTTTGAAGTGTTTCATAAACAATCTTCGCTTGCTCAATTGAGCTAGCGCTATTGATAGATTCGACAATCTTGTTTGTTTGTCGCTCATTCAGGGAGGTATCTGCCAAAACGCGGTTTGTATATAGAAGCTTAGCATTCATAAGCTGAGCTTCATCAAATTTTTCTTTTACTTGTCTTACTGATTCTAGTAAAATTTTACTTTTTCCAGTAAGGTTCTTGTTCTTTGCCTTAAGTTGTTTGTTTTCTTTCTTAAGGTCTTTGTTTTCTTTTTCCAGATCTTCGTTGTATTCATCGATCATCGCGGCGATCTCTGCAACCTGTACAGTGTCGCCAATGGAAGTAGTCGGCTTTGTTTGGCCAGTGGGCCCGCCGGATGGCTGAGCTTTGTAGTCGAACTGAAGCGATTCATCCTTTCTTGTAACTTTGCCTGATTTTTCTTTAAATTTAACAGGTGTGTCTTTGTCGGCCTTGCTCTTTTCTAAGCCCTTCCTCTTCTCTTTTGGCGTAACTGCTTCTTTTCCTTCTTTTTCTTTTTTGGCTTTTTCTTCTTCGGACGGCCCAGTAAGCCAATATGGTTTATCATCTTCGTGAAGCTCTGCCAACTCTTCCAAGGACTCTTCGCTCATTTGTACTTCTTCGGCGTCCTCTGCCAATTCTTCCAATTCGGCCTCTTCAAGCTCAAAGGATCCTTTGCCTTCCATAAGGCCTTCTGTTTCAGCAGCCTCATCGACGCCACTTTCTTCTTCTTTTGTAAGAATCTTCTCTAAATTAATTTCAATAATGTCTTCTTCGCTTAGCTCTGAAAACTCTGATTCGTCTAAGGCCGCGAAAGCATTGCCGTCCATCTCGTCTAATTGATTGTCGACTATTGACTGCTCATCTACGTCTGGTCCAGCGTTTTCACCAAATGATTCGGCCTCTTTGCTTTCAAACGCTTCGTCCGGGCCCTCTTCCATGGCGGTGGGGTCGTCTATGGCGGGGTCGTCAAGATCTGGACCTGCGGGGGCGCCCGGAATCGGCATCGGACTCGAATCAGGAGCTAGCGGATCGTCTTGTTCCAAGATTTGATCTACAGTTTCTTTGATTTGGTTTGAGAATCGCTCAACGACGACCTGTTCTGCGCTTTGAATCGCTGCTTCACGCAACGAGGCAGCATCGACAATTGCTTGCTCTAACATAGATGACATTGAATACTCTCCTAATATACTACTTTGCTATCAATAAATAGTGTTTAAAAATGTAAAATGACATGGAAAGTGTTATTGGTATTTTAGAAAGTGCTGCAAGCCGCATAAATCGTGGTGGCGTCGGCATTGTTCGCAACGAATGCGACCCGATCTGCGCCGGCAATATCAAATACCCACGATTGAAAAGGGATTGCACACGTAACAGTCGCGGCCTTATATGCATCAGTCACTGTTCCATCAAGATCTGTCGGGATCATTAGCTTAGCCCACTTAGCAAATGCATAATGATACACATATATTGTTATTGTAGTATCAGCATCATTGTCTTTGGCAGTAAGATGCAGATATCTTTGGTTTTCTGTTAGATACCCATCAGTAACGGCGGTTGGCGCAGTGCCATCGGTCGACTCAAGTGTCAACGCCGTACCATCCGCGCCGGCAATATTTTTTGGTCGTCTTGTTCTGCCCCAACTATGGTGTCCTGTAAATACTGCCATTTTATTCTCCTATCTCCAATAAATAGTTATTTTATTTAGTTTGTGCCTTACTTCTTTTCTTAAGTCGCCTTCTTTTGTCAGATGGCTTCTCGTAATACATGCGTTCTCTAAATTCTTCCATAATTTTTTCTTTACGAACCTTTCTGGAAAATCGCTTAATCAGATCTTCTGCCGATTCTCTTCGCCTTGCCACTACTTGTGCATTAATTGCCATTTTGTCACCACTATTTTATTAGATGTTTCCAGAGATCTGAACCCGGAAGTTGCGAAATGTCAATGCCAGCATCATCTGGATCTACATTAGCAAGAGCAGAACTTGGGGCGCTTGACTCATTTACACTGCCGGCGCCTCTTAAAGGCCTTGTACCCTCAAAGACATCAATACCACCATATGCACCGCTGCCAATCGCATCCAACAATTTCTTTTTGGACTCTGCCAAGACTTTTTTAGTGTTGTCTCGTCTGGGCGATCGTTTTTCTTGTTTTGGGGCGGCTTGGGCCTCTTTAATGACTTGTTGTCCTGTGCCCTTCATAACTTCAGAGATAATGCCAGACAGTACGCCCTCCTCAAAAATTACTTCTTTGATGCATTCCTTTATTAAAGGCTTTAACATTTTTTTAAGTTGCTCTCTCTTCATTTGTCCTCGTTAAGCAAATCATTTAATAATCTGTTAATTCTATCTGCTTTTGTAAAAATCTTTTCGACTGGTACTTTATTTTCTGACAAATTCATAAAAGCGCCATCGGTGGAGGGATCGCTTACGATGTCAAAGCAAATCAACTGAAAGTCATCTTCAACGTAAGTTTTGCCGGCCTTTTCTTTAACCGAGCCTAGGCCGCGCGATGAGATGCCCACCTGTACGCCGTCTTTAATTAGGGATCTGAGCGTTTCGCCGGCTGGAGTTGACAAGATCTTAATCTTGCCCATTACGTCTTTGCCTTCTATCCAAACTTTTGTAACCATATGTGAACAGTTCTGTAAATTAACAACTGAACTTTCGGGATGGTCTAATTCGCCGAGTGCGCGTTTCTCATTAATTAGCTTTTGATAATTTTTGACTTCGCGCTGTAAAACATCAAAAGGATAAACTCTGCCGTTGCCATTCTTTGCGTCTGCCCTTTGCATCACGCCGGTTAGATAAAAGCCGGTACCGGTCTTAACTTCGATTTTCTCTTCTTCGGTCAAAAGATCTTGACAAACGCCACCTTCACATAACGCATAATATTCTCTAAGAAGGTATTGTTTGCTCATTCTTGTGTTCCTCTGGCTGCCATGGCTACTCTGGCTTTTTTTATTTGCTCTATAGCACCTGCTATAAGCTTTGCTTCGTCTGGCGTTAATTGTCCCAGCGGGCCAATGCTTTGAAACAACTCTTTCTGCATGTCTCTGAGTGTTTGGGCAGCTGCCTCTGGTGCAATTATTTCTTTAATCAATCGCTCAGAGCGTTTAATTCTTATCTTCATCTTTTCATTTCCTAGCGGGCGTTACCCGCCCGATACAGCAGCCGCTTTTGCAAAGCCTCGGCGGTTGTAGCATCCAGTGGTTCTCAACAAAAATATTAATTCCTTTTGACATTGATTCCTTCATCTCCAAATAACATACTTAAGGCGTATGATGTGCCGGAACTCAAGCTGCCCAAAATAATTGGATTAGCCCAATTGAGTTCAAATGTAAATAGTTCTGTATAAAAAGAAAATCCGTACAACATTACACCAACCCAAAAGCCCAAACACATTGGGCAGTGGAACAGTTCTCCAAAGAATCCATCTGTTGGCCTTATTTTATTAAATATACTGCCGTAAACTAAAATTTGTGTAAGACCGTAGGCGGCCAATACAAACCACAATAATTCCATTTTAAATCCTGTAAATTAAGCCGTAAGGAGTCGACGATGGCTCAATAGAACCCTTCTTCTTGGCGTGAGGTATCTCACCAAGCTCTGTGCTTTCTTCCTCGGAGGGGTCTGTGAAATAATCTTCTAACGCGCTGTCGTACTCTAGGGCCGCGCTCAAATCTTCTGCTTCGCCCTTCAAAAAGTTGTGCATTACTAAAAGGAGTGCTTGGATGGTGTCAACTCTATCGTTAATTGGATAGGCGGCCTCAAGAGAACCAAAGACATTGCCGCCCTGAACGCTGTCTGGTAATATAACTCCTTTGATTCTCAAATATTCAAAAAACCTATCTTGTGCTGGATATGGATCAATTTTTGTATCGTGCTTTATAAAAGTAACAATCTTATTCTTCTTCGGCATAATAACAATGTCGTATAAAGGGTGATCATAAATCATATAATCGCCACCGAGACTACGACGCAGCTTTAAATAAATTTTGTGTATTACGGGCACATCAACTTTTATTTTAAGAGGCTCGTCGGGTTCTGCAAACTCTGCAGCAACGTCAGCGCCAATTTTTATTTCTATAGTCATTGTTTTTGGTTCTCTCTTATTAATTCTTGAATTTTAATAATTTGTTTTAAAACGCTTTCATTTATATGTTGGCCTTTAAATCCATTTAATATCTTTAAAACATTATCAATTTTTGTTTTCATCTCCGGATCAGATGAAACGTTGTCGTCGTTTAATAGCGACTTAGTTTCATTTTTTAGCCTTCCGATCTCTTCATTAAGAAAAATCTTTAATTCTAATCCATTATCCATAAAAGAAGAAATAAACTTTGACAACAGTTCTTTCTGCTCTGTGTACATGTTGTCATATGCCGTGTTGTATTGTTTGGCAAACGCCCTTAAAACAGAATTTTTTATTTGAAGTTCATTTTTCTTTTGCAGCCGCTTTTTTGAAATCATATGCTTTACAAGCTGAGTCTCTAACAAAACCTTATCTTTAATTGATATTTTTTTATTAAAAATTTGTGAAATGCTGGCAATGGTCCTATAATTGGGAACAAAATTAGTAAACACATTCGGCGTTAAAGTCTTGTTAACTTTGTTGATAAGTTGAGTTTGGCTTCTGTAGATTTCCCCTTGATTAAGACCAGAATAAACACGCTTAACTTCTGTAATAATTTTTTCGGCGGCACTATTTTCAACACTCTTTGTTTCATATATGGTTCGATATAGATTAAGTTCTTCGGCCAAAACACTTCCCTTGCCAAAAAATGTTTTTAATATTGAAACAATGTTCTTTTTCTTTGATTCGTTTTCTTGCAAAGAGGCCCGGGCCAACTCTTTAACCAACGCTTCGAAAAGAAAAGCCGTATTTCTTCGCTTATTGTGCTTTAACTTCATTATTTCTATTCTCCAAAGATTCAATCAACATCTTCAATTCGTTGCTTGTTTGAAAAATATTTTTTTCAACGTTGCAATCATAATTAGGCTCTTCAGAAGATACAACGCCTTCTAACAACTCATTAATTGAACCTTCCGCGATTCCTCTTGCTAAATGTCGCATATTATCCAACTCATGATAGCCTTTGTGTGTGTGCCTTCTGCCGCCTTGAGGGTGGCCGGCAAGTGACATCATGTTCTTTTTGCGAGGCCCGGAACTTTTTCTTCTGTCTAGTGTAACAGGCTGGTACCACTTGCCCTTTGACCCTGCAGTGGTTGTTTGGTCTGGTAAGCCCAGCGGGTTCTTCTTAACCCTTTTCCAATACCAACTAGATTCTTCGTCTCGCTTACCCGGGCCGGCCTCGGATGGTGTTGCCAAAAGCGTTGGCTCTTCTTCTGGTGCTGCCTCTTCGGGCGCACCAAGTTCAGGGGCGGCGCCGAGATCTTCCATACCTCCCATGTCTTCCATGCCTTCCATGCCGGGCATGCCTAGGCCGCCGGCCGCTTCCATACCAGCCATTTCACCGGCAACTTCAGCAATCTTGGCCATACTAGCTTCAAGCTTCTTATCATAAAATCGCTCGCGCTGATTACGAATAAACTCTTCTTCAGAAATATTTAACATATTTTCAGCTATCCAGCGCTTACTAAAATAATTGGTGGCCGCGGCATCAGCAGCTTCAATCTTCGCTTTCCACTGTTCGATGTCTTGTAACTGCGCAATTTTAGATGGGTTGTACAAGTGGAATTTAAATGAAATCAAATCTTCACCCTTATAGCCCAATGTATAAAGATGAATTATCGCAAGCTTTTCTAGTTCAGACACTATAGAGCGCTGCAGTCTTTGAATGGTTCTTGCAAAACGAATATCTTTTTGAGCCAGCGTTGTTTTATCTTCGGTCGCAGCCTCTTGGCTGATCAAGTACGCGGCCGGTATTTTAATTGCTGAAAATAGTTTTTCTCTTAAATATTTTACATCTTCAATATCATTAGCCCAAGTTTGGCCGCCGATAGTTGCGATTTCAGTTGCCTTTTGGCCACCGCGGACTGGTACGAAGTAGTCTTCTTCGATCGAAGCCGGGTTATATCTGAGGTCGACCCTGCCATCTAAATGATTAACAGACTGATGTCGCTTCATCGAAGTCATAACACCCTGCATATATTGTTCTACGTCTTCTGGGGGGATTCCACCAACGTCAACATAAAAAGCGCGGCGATCTGGAGCGCGAACAATTCTATGCGCCATCATTGCATCTTCTAAAAGCGTAAGTTGGCGCCAAATTCTTCTTGCCGGATCTAATATAGAAGTTCCATATGGTGCGTACTTATCGTTGCCCAAGATTCTGAAGTGTCCAACTTGCCAATTCTCCAAAGTCATACCTGCGGAGTTCCATTGATACTGAATATAATTGGGGTTAGTCGGATCTTCGCCTTCCATTCTTTCGATTTCTTGACTTGGAAGCCCGATGACACTCTTAATCCCAATTTTCTCATCAATATCTAAATAAAGGAAAAAATCACCATACTTAACCAAATTTCTAGTCCAACCGAATAAATTAAATTCGATATTTAATATCTGATAAAGCAGCCCGTTTAAAATTTCTTTGATCTCTTCATTTCTGCAATCAATTTTTAATATTTTACCATATTCTGAGTGGTGTGTAATTTCATCAGCATAAATATCTAAAGCGGAAGACAACTCAGGAGAGAACTCCATTTGATCAAAATCTGCATATCGTTCAGCGCGATTCTGATTTATGGCCATCTGAGCCATCATATAATCGTATGGATTATATGACTGTTTTTTGAAATCTTGGCCACTGGTTGATTTAAACTTGCGCGAATATTTGTCTAGCCTATTCCGCCGATCTTTTCTTATCTGCTGTTGTCGATAATTTATAATTGGGCCTGAAAACAGCTTGGTCAATCTCTGAAAAAGATTGTGCTGCGGATTTACAGGGTTGTTGGTGTTTCTATTTATTCTTTTATTTCTTGGTGCCATAATTCTATCCTATAAAGAATGGAAATCCTTCATCTTTTGTCGACATTCCCATGTGTTTCTTCCCTCTTCTGTAGCCTCTCATACCTTCTATTTTTGTATCCATTCTCTGAGTTGATTTCATAATGCTGTTTAGCATTGCTTTTTTGTATGCAACGTCGTGCTGATTAATTACCAAGGCTGTGTCTCTTACCCAGCAAGCAATTGCGCAGGCCATAACTAGGTCGTCATTGTAACCCCTCATTGCTTGTGCTTTTCCGTTGTGCCAAATAAAAGTTTTTAATTCTCCGACTAGGCGAATTGAGTGTGTTGTAATTACTTTGTTTCTTATCAACTCTTCAAGCTTTGCAATAACCAATGGTCGGGTTTTAACCGTCGTTGTAAAGCCCGGGGCCGTTGTTTTTTGATGTTCTGCCAAATATTGATCAATGTGTTCATGTGTTCCCTTCCGCGACCAATAAAGATTTGGGTGGTTCATGTTGCGTAGCTTATCCAAAACTGACATGCCGATAGAGTTGTTTTCGACAACTGTTAAACAAAATCCGTATTCCTTGCTTGTTTCATAAATTAACGGAGCAAACTCATCTATTGCAAGCCTGCCACAGTATTCAGCCACGCACTCCATGTTATCAGAATTAAAAATTAAAAACGTTGAGTTGTCCTGCCCGTCGCCACGAGCAACATCAGCAGTCAAAAAATATTTCTTGTTGGGGTCGTGTCTTTCCCAAATCCATAAATTACGATCGAAACCAGTTTTGTAAATTGGTTCTTTAATATCTTTTTTTATCCTTGCTAGATCTTCGCCGGCAAGCAAAGTTTCACCAGACATATTGAAATTACACTCTAGCTCCTGTGCGATTTCTCGTCTAGACATTTTGCGAATTTCTTGTTCATACCAATCCTGATCCCTTTCGGGGTGAGCATCCCATGGCAACACAAGTGGATTAAAATCGTTTAAGCCCTGTTCTGCTTCGCTATATAGTTGATGAAACTTGTTGCCTACGCCTTTTGGCGTCGAGGCAATAATGCAATCGCCACCAGTTGACAACGTTGGTTGTAAGCCTGCCCACAAATCATCCAAGGAATCAATAATTGCTGCCTCGTCAATAACCAGCAAAGACAACGCTTCAGAACGACCAGCATCACCCGAAGTTGAAATTGCCTTTACTTCGCTTTCGTTGTCCAGCTTAAAAGAGTTTCTATTGTCAATAACAATTTTAGATATCATCATCCAGTCTGGTAACGACTTCATAGCCAGCTTTGTTTTCTTAACAAGATTGGCAGCAGTTTGTAATTTTGTTGCAACAACAACGACATTTTTGCCACGTCGAAATAACATCAGCCAAGCAACATATGCAGCGATTGTTGTTGAAATTCCTAACTGCCTTGCTTTTAAAATAATATTATATCGATGATCAACAAAATCTTTTATTGTATCTTCTTGAAAATCATATAAATTAAAAGGAATCAAGCCTTTTATTGGGTGTGCAATTCTAATATAATTGTTAATAAAATAAACCGGGTCGCGCCCACATTTAATGAGTTCTTTTCTGATATCGGATTTTGTTAATTGAAAACGTTTTGCCATTCAACTTTTTATTATCCCTTGTCAATTTCGCCGGGGCCGGGTCTGTCCGGTTGCTTCCTAGTTACATTTCTTGGCTTCTTCTTTGAGCTTTGCGCTAAAAACTTTTTAATCGCAGCATCAACAGTTCTTTCACCACCCGGTTCTACTGATTCGGAATCAACTCCACCAATTTTATACCATTTGCTAGACTGTACCCAATTGCGAATACTATTCATGCGCTGAATCAAAGAATCCGCGTCACCTTGTGATGTTAGAGTTAGCGCCTTGCCGGTGTCTTTCTTGTACTCTTTTTTAATAAATTTTACAATGTCTTTATACGTTTGTTCCATTTCATTTTCGAACTTCTTTGGGCCGTTGCGATGTAGATCTTTCATGCTAACTTCACCATGGTAAGTAACACAGAGTTTATTACCAGAAAACTTAACACCAAAGCCGTCCATAACCCTCTTATCCAAAAGAGGATTGCCCTCCTCTCTCTTTAGGCCGACTTTAATTCGTTCACCTTCGCTGTCGTATCCATCATAAGATTTTGAAGCTGCTTGAGAAATCGCTCTAACAACCTCTAGAGTAGTCATACCTTTCTTTTTCTTTTTAGCCATCTTTGGGTCTCCATCCTTTTAGCCAACGCTCTTCGCGGCCTTCGACATATAGAATATAACATTTATAACAACAATCGTATTTGCTCATATAAACGTCATCTAACGCTTTAACAGAATAAATCTCACACGCGGGACATATTCTACTAGTGTCTTTATTAATTAGTTTCCTAGGAACAAAAAAACCGCCGGCATCAATTTGTTCTTCGCATTGTGTCTCTTCTTGTTGCTTTGTTTCTTCTTTAAGCTGTTCTAAATATTTTTTCTCTTTTTCTTCATTCCAAAAACTTGCTGGATTTTGTATTGCAATGTCGCCATACTTCTTGGCAATTGCTTTTTCGACTTTGGCTATATAATTTAAATCCTTCTTTGGCTTCATTTCGCAGTCTGCACCGCTGCATAGAATATGCCCATCGATACAGTCACGCCGACAATAATACCGCCGGTAAAGAACCAGTGATTATAATCGTTGGGTGTTTCAAGCGTTAGCTTCTGAAGATGATCGATTTCATTATTTTTGATTTTTATAATAGCATCGTATTTCTTTTCTGTAGCTCCCAGTGAAGCCTTAACCACAGAGGTAAACATATCACATCTGGCTGTTTCTTTGGCCAAGCTGTGCTTAAGCTGTAGTGAACACTCTAGTTGGCCTTTTTCTTTGGAAGCTAACAATACAGCATTTGCTTGGTAGTTATAAAGAATACCATTAAAAGGAGCCTGTTGGCCCTGCTTTACTTCTGTTACTTTAGGGGTTTCTGAATAAACGTTCGTTGAAATAATAATAATTAAAAACGCCAATATTATACTAATCAATCGCATTATCTATCGTTATTTTGTTTGTTCATAAACTTGATTAAAAAGTTCCATTATTTCAGGATTGTTATAATGAAGTTCTAAAGCAATTTTTAACTGTTCTAAATCTTTAAGTTTTTCGTTAATAGGTTCTGAAGGGAGTTGTTCATATGAAACAAATAACTCCGGACTGCCTTCTTCTTGCCACTGGTTGTGTATCATCCACACTTCATGAAACTCAGAAGCTAATTTCTTTATATCATCTGCGGTGTTTATTTCAGTTGTTTCAACTACTTTGGCATAATCAACGGCTGGGGCTCCGTTTAATTTGTGAGCCAAGGCTGGTACGATTTTATCAGAAGGTTGATTAATATCTTGTTGTAAAACCCCGTCTATTATTTCAAGTTTTTCATATCCTTCGCCGGCCAACCTTTCCCGCGCCGATTCTGCTGGTTCTGCTGATTCTAAAGGTACAGGTTTCTGACGCGGCGTTTCTTCGCCTTTGTCGGCGATAAAACCTTGGCGCCATTTATCATGCATTATATTAGTTAAGTTTTTAGAAAGCGCGCCTTCTTTCAAAAATTTTCGCCAACCTTCCATTAATAATTTCATTTATTTTAATCTCCTGTTTAAACTAAAAATCAACAACGTCGCGTAAATCTTTTTCATCATCTGTTACCACCAGTTCAAAGCCAAATTGTTCAGCTATTTTTTTGACTCTGCCTTCTGGATCATTATGAGTCTCTTTGACAA
>Ga0080013_1001402_pt1 | contig 32157 bp, 39 predicted proteins | sample ETNvirenome_6_85_FD_69236 | JGI IMG/M metagenome (GOLD analysis project Ga0080013, IMG submission 69236) | Marine viral communities from the Pacific Ocean - ETNP_6_85 (SPADES assembly) (version 2) | ecosystem: Environmental > Aquatic > Marine > Oceanic | place: Pacific Ocean | collected 2013-06-19
GTTTGTGACCGTGTCTCCCGAATCATTTACGGGCTTCGTTTCTGGATCTCTTGTGAGATTTCCTACACAGATATATTTGTTATACATAATCTTTATCTTTTAGTTCTATTTTAAATTTTTCTATTGCGGAGTTGTGGATATTAATACATCCCTGTATACTCATATCAAGCTCTTCGCTGATCTTTTTCCACGGCATCACTTTGTTCTTTTCTCCAGTTATATATCTCATTTCGAATATCTTTTCAACTCTTTTGTCTTTGTGTTTTTTTGAAAACTTAATAGCTTCGGTAAAAACCTCCAGATCTTCTTTTTTGATTTTTTCGTTTTTTGTATTCAAAATGTCAACTTCTTTAATGTCTTCAATGCTTAGTTGTGGCTCTTTCTTTTTCTTGTTGTATTTATTCAAGCAGATCCACTTTGTTTCGTTTCCTAGAAAGGTTGGAAACTTAGTGCCTCTGTCGCTTTTATACTTCAAGGCCGCCTGGTAGATATTATAGTCTTTTTCGTCGATCAAGTCAAGCTTATTTGTTGTGTTTCCATTTTGGGTATATTTATTAACAATATCTAGATAAATGCCTGTATGCCTGCCGATCAACTCTTGAAGAGAGGTTTCTGCTTTTTTATTTGTTTTGATATTTTCGACTAGCTGAAAGTCTTCTAGATTATTTATGGGATTGAACGTCATTTATAAATTTTTTTATTGTTGGTTTGCATTTGTTTATGTAGTCCTCGGTAAACGAATCCCAGCTTACTGGGAAATCAGAGACTTCTCTCAAAGAGTTTTCGTTCTCATTTTCGTTCTTGTCAGCAGGGCCTATGCCAGTTCTTTTAAGGTGAGCAAGAATTCCTCCGCTTTTCCTTAGCCACGAGGCTTCGTTCATGAACCTAATGTCGCAAACGACCGATATTATACCAGAATTATTATTCAAGTCAATAGTTTTTTGTAACTTTTTTATCCAGTATTCTGGATCCTTTTTTCTCATTAATTCTGTACCATAGCATATCAATAGCGGTCTGATGAAGTTCTTCTCTTTTGCGTCTTCAGTAAAAGCTGAAATGCCGAATTTGTCTGTTAAAAAAGAATCAAGGTCGCTCTTGAGTTCGAAAGCCAGAGAAAGCTTTTTTGCAGAAAGCCCGATTTCGTTTAATTCTTTAATTAAAATACTACCGAACGTATCTTTTCCTGTTCTCGCGTAACCTGCGATCCCAATGATATTTGGAAAAATCATGCAATAGATTATAACACCAATAAGTAATATATTCAAGTATATTATTTGGTTGGTTATAATATACTTCTCAGAGAGATAATACTCCAATCAAATAATATAAATAATATCTAATATTATTACCAATCTAATATTAATGTACGGCTCTTTAAAGATCCCTAGTAGAGCTCAAAAAAGATACTTCTTGACAAAACCTCATGATTCCAGTACTATTCTTCGCATGAATTATTTCATAAAACTTCCAGGCGCGATGGTCTCAGATGTTGTTTCTGGAGAACTTAAGGATTGTGACTTAAAAACTTATGCTTATCTTGTTTCAAAAATAGGAAGTAAGCAGTCTATATACATGCCCATCAGCAAAATGGCCGTTGAATTAAACGTAAACAATAATACAATTAAGAGGAGTATTTTTAGACTTGAAAAATCAAAATACATCTCCAGGAGAAGAACTAAGCATTTTAGTCAAACAAAAATTTTAAAGAGATAATGGATATTAGTTTCGTGATAATTACTGGGGGTAAAAAACCCGAACATATTGAGAGGCTTTTGTCTAGTATTAAAAAACAAGACATTAAAAACTGCGAGTCGATAGTCGTAGGCTCTACAGGAAACTTGTCCATAGACCTTTTCTCGCTAGGGCTATCCTCTCCTAAGTCTAATGTGATTAAAACTATTGAAAAGAAAGAAGCCGCACAAAAAGGAGAATTGGGCGTCATGAGGAACGCTGGATGTAAGGAGGCAAAATTTGACAACATAGTTATCCTCGACGACGACCTACTTTTAACAGAAGAGTGGTACAAGAATTTGCTTAATTTTAAAGAAGAGTACGATATATTGACATGCCAAGTCAGAGTTCCTGACGGAGGAAGGTATTGGGACCACGCATGCTATCAAAGCCCCAAGAACGGACATATAACCCTAGAGGCGGACCAGCAGGACGATTACCTATACATGTCTGGAGGGTGTTCGTGGCTAATGAAAAAATATGTTTTCGACAAGATACAATATGATTCTTCTGAAATCTACAACATGAGCAATCTAAAAGACTATTCAGAAGGAAAGCATAATGAAGATACATATTTTGCGCAAAGATGCAGGCATTCTGGGTTTAAAATTAAGCACAATCATAAATCAGTGGCTTTTCACGATGACCCTACCTATACCAATCTTGGCCGCTATGCGAGAAGAAGAGAAAACGGCAGAACTCAAGAATGGGTCAAATCAATGGATTTAGATTTTCCTCCAGAAGTTATCGTTCAATTTAGTGCCGCTTTGTACAACTCTGGCTTTCCTGCGGAGGCTGCTGATGTGTTAAGAATGGGATTACGAAGGCATATCAAAAACCAAATCTTAGAAGAAAATTGGAAAAAATTATCAGACGCGCATGGTGGAGAGCTTTCAGACGCAAGATGGTCAATGGACGGAGACCCATTATTCCTTAAAACAATTAATTGGACAAACGAATGAGCGACGCAATTCAAAGCTTATGGATCGGAGATAAGATTTCCAACGTTGAAAAACTTTGTATAAATTCTTATATTAAAAACGGCCACGACTTCCACTTATATACCTACGGAGCCGTAGATGGTATCCCCGAAAATTGCGAAGTTAAAGACGCAAAAGAAATCCTTCCCCAAGAAGATGTTTTTGCATATAACGTCGGAATAGGCAAAGGAAGCTACTCTGCGTTTTCAAACTATTTTCGATACAAACTCCTAGACCTCAAAGGAGGCTGGTGGACAGATACAGATATCATTTGTTTAAAAGAAATAGACATAAAGGACGGCTTTGTTTTTGCCAGCGAAAAAACTGCAGACGGCAAATCGCATATTACCTCTGGACTTATTAAAGCACCAGCAGCCAGCGAGTTTTGTAAGTATTGCTACAACTTTTGCGAGCAGCAAAATAAAGAAACCTTGGCATGGGGGACTGTCGGCCCCAGATTAGTCAGTAAAGCCGCAAACGCCCTCAGCCTATCAGACTACGCAAGGCCTTGGCAACTTTTCAATCCAATAGGGTTTGAACAAGTCGGAATGCTGTTTGACGAAACTTTTGGAGACATGGATCTATCAGAGAGCTATACCATACATCTATGGAACGAGATGTGGAGAAGATACAATTTAGATAAAAACAAAGCGTATGATCCGAATTGTTTGTTTGAAAAACTAAAGAAAAAATATTTATGAAAATAGCTTATATCTGCGATAAAGAACATTATTTAAAAAAAATGTCCAGAGTACGCTTTCACTCCATGGAAGCGATAGAAAAAATGTCTACGTTTCTCTGGACTGGCCCGAACTGGGAAAACTGGGACAATAATAAGACTGTTGACGAAAACCTCGAGGTAAACAATTTTTCTCCAGATTTGGTTGTTGGATACAAGCCTTTAGAGATTAAAGGATTCGCTGATTCAAAATTCACAAAATGCTTAAGGTACAATGAAATGTACGATGACGAGTGGACACTAAAAGAGATAAACCAATCCGCCGCAGATATTGTTGTGTGCCACCACAAGAATGACTGGGAAGACTGGAAAGATAGAAAATTTCACAAGCCAGTTAAACTTGTAAATATTCCACATTGTGCAGAAAGAACAATCTTCAAAGACTATGAACTACCTAAAATTCATGACGTTTTATTGGTTGGGGCGATTAATGTAACAACCAAGCTTGGCCAGCATTATCCATTGAGACAGAAAATGTTAGATGTGCTCGGGGAAATGGCTGACGACTATAGGGTTGGAGTGTATCAGCATCCAGGGTACGTGCTAGGAGATGCCCACGAAAATCGCTATGCTATAGAGTTTGCCAAGGCAATTAACTCCGCTAAGATATGTGTGACATGCTCTGGCACACCCAAGAGTAGATTTGGCAAGTACGTGGAGATACCTGCGTGCAGAACAGCCATAGCCGCAGACATACCAAACGAAGAGCCAGAAACCTTTAAGAAATTTGTTATTGAAATCAACACACAAGATTCAAATCAATCAATAATTGAAAAACTTAAAAACTACCTAGATAATCAAGAGGAATTAAAAAAAGTTACCGACCGAGGATGGCTTTTAATGAACAAGTATACCCAAGACTGGTATGCGGCAGTTTTTATAGAAAAAATATCAAAAATAATACCTTAAAATGGACCAAACAGAAAAAACAATTCTTGACAGAGGGGCGAACATTTTCAATCCTCAAGCAAAAATATTTGCAAATGTTGACAGAGCTATAGAATTTTTAAAAACAGGAAACACACCTCCTGTTTTAATAGAAGTGGACCCCAGTAATACTTGTAACCACGCGTGTCATTTTTGCATTTCCTCTTATATACATCTGCCAGAGTCAAAAGATTTAGAAACTTTCGACAGGTCCATCATGCCTAGAGACGTACTCATGAAGGCTTGCAAAGATTTTGTAGATATGAAAGTTCGAGCAGTTAACTGGACTGGTGGCGGTGAGCCTACCATCAATAGACACATAAAAGAAGCAATTACTTTCTTAGGTAAAAACAAAATAAAAATGGGCATGTTCACCAACGGAACATTGCTAGACAAATGGGACCTATTTGAGACTATAGTCGATAACATGACCTGGGTTAGGTTTTCAATAGACGCTGGAACCAAAGAAACTTATGAAAAAGTAAGGAGGCCTAAGAAAAACACTGGTTGGGACAAAATGTTATCTAACCTAAAAACCCTCATTAAAGTAAATAATGAAAAAGGCAAAAAAATAGATATAGGAGTCGGCTTTGTCATAACACCAGATACATGCAAAGAAATAGTGGATTATGCCAAAACCTTTAAAGATTTAGGGCTTGATTATTGCCAATTTAAACCAGAGATAGTAAACAGAGAGAGAGAAGAAGGACGACAAAGAAGCGTCGATTTTTGGAATAACGAAGTTGAGCCCTTACTCAAAGAAGCAAAAAAAATACTAGGAGACTTGTTTCAAGTTAACGGATACAAACTTACCGACTTAGAGCGAGATCCCACCCTCTACGGCAGAACTTACAAGAAGTGTTTAGGGTCACAATTACAACCATGCCTAGGGGCAGATGGCCATGTTTACGTTTGCCCTAACCACAGAGGATACAAACAGTATAGCTACGGATCTCTGCATGAAAAAAGCTTCAAGGAAATCTGGAACGACCTCAAAGCTCGGCAAACAATCATGGACAAAATTAACGATGTAGAACGCTTTTGCAACTGTACGCAGCTATGTAAGCCTCATGAGAGCAACAAAGCTATGTGGGATCTGCACAAATCTTTAGACACCTCAAACGAAGAAGAATTACTTCAATTACAAAAAAAACTTTCTCCTAAAATAAAGCATAAAGAATTTATTTAGTTTCATGAAAATATTAATTACTGGCGGCGCAGGCTTTATAGGTTTTAACTGTGCCCTTATCTTAAAAGAAAAAGGATACGAAGATATCCATATATTTGATAATTTTGAAAAAGGATGGAGACCAGAACTAGAGAAATTCACCACAATCCATCGCGGAGACTTGTCAAAAGTAGAAGACCTCGAAAGATGCCTTAAGTCAGAAGCTTTTGACGGTATCTTGCACTTTGGAGGGCAAACGGCAGTTACCCTGTCAGTCAAAAATCCCAGGAGAGATTTTGAAACAAACGCTCTTGGAACATTTAACTTACTGGAACTTGTGAGGAAAATTTGCCCCGAGACTAAAATAATTTATTCTTCTTCAAATAAAGTCTACGGAACGCTAAAGAATCAAAAAATATCAGAAGCTAACACTCGATACAAACTTACCGAAAGCCCAAACGGAATCAAAAGCTGCGAGCCATTAGACTTTCACTCGCCATACGGTTGCAGTAAGGGCGCTGCAGACCAGTACGCTATAGATTATTCAAGGATTTTTGGGTTAAAAACTTTCGTGCTTAGACAGAGCTGCGTTTATGGCTCGCACCAAAGCGGCACGGAAGACCAAGGTTGGATCGCTTGGTTTATACAATCTTTTCTAAACAAATCTCCATTAACAATTTATGGAAACGGCAAACAAGTGAGAGACATACTACATGTCACAGATCTTGTAGATTTATGCGAGACGATACTAAAGTCCGACGCGCTCGCTGGCGCTTATAACGTAGGAGGAGGCGCAGAAAATTCAATTTCCTTGTTAGAGATGTTAGATTTCCTAAGACAAAATATCTGTGAGAAAGAGGTTATCTTTTTGGAAGAAAGGCCTGGAGATCAAAGGGTTTTTTATAGCGACAATACAAAACTTAAAGAAGATTTTAATTGGGAGCCTAAAACACAAAAACACCAAGGACTTAAACAAACAATAGACTTTTTATCAAACACCACACAATGAAAGATTTACCCAAAGTTACTTTTGGACTAGTAAACTGCAACAGGCTCTTTTACTTGAAAAGCTGCCTCGAGTCCTTAATATACTGCACAGAAGATTACCCCAATAAAGAAATATTTGTCGTTGACAATGCTTCGACGGAAATCGGCACTAATGAATATTTGCAAGAACTAAAAGATCGAGGGGTCTCAGTTCATCAGGAAAAAGAAAGAGACCCTTCGAACGAGTTCGCCAAAGGACTAAACACTATATGTGAAAAAGCCAGCGGCGACTTTGTTTTTTTGCTTCAGGCTGACTCTCAATTCATAGTTCGCGAAGGCTGGTTAGAACAATATGTTGATTTTTTTAGCAAAAACCTGGAGACGGTTGGCTGCTTGGGGGTTGACGCCCAAAGAAGAGTTAGGCTTTCTGCTGGACAATATCTTTTTCCTAAAAGCCAACCTGAGTTTAAATTTATTTACAATAAATCAAACAACCCCGCCAGCGGCGCTGGTGAAGCCATGTACAGCAGGCAAATGCTAGAAAAAATGTATCCATGGCAAACCAACAACTCAAATCATGAAGGCGGCGGCGACTCAGAAACAAAAATGCTTAAAAAGATAGACAAAATATTAGGCGAGAAAAAAGCAACCACGTATTTAGCGATGCCTGTTTTTCCAGTTGCCTCCGCAATATACACTGATCGCAGAGGCACAAACGCTAGAGTAAGAGGCAATAAAAGATACGGTGAATATTGGCCGCCAAAAGATTCGTATAAATATTATAAAATTTGGAACTACAAAGAAGCCTTGGAGCTATCAAACGAACGGGACGTTCCCCTTAGTATTGAATTCGCAGCAGAGCCGATCGGCTGGGAAAAACCCTTAGACCTTTACGGAAACTGGCTTAAAAACCCAATCAGGCCAGAAAACTGCACAGAAAAAGACTATGTAACTATAGATTAAAATATGAAATGGCACGACGATTTATGTGAATACTACGATGTTTCAGCAGAAGAAGCAGAGGAACTTTCTGCAAGAAAAAAAGGCAGAAAACCGTCTCTCCCAGGGTCTGCCACCTGCGAACCTGTTTCAGGCTTAACTTTTGAGGAGATTTGGAAAAGCAAGCCCAGAGAAACAACAGCTCAAATCTTTGAATTTTATAAAGACATCGGAGCGTGGTCCTCTTTTCGCCAATGTAAATACCACGAACACGGCCCCGCGTACAACAGCGGCCCCATAACAGCACAGCAAATTTCGCTTAATCAGCTCGACGGAAACATAAAAGTCCTTGAATACGGAGCTGGTGTTGCGCCAGTATCATGCTGGTTGCACGACAACTTGAAAAATTGCAATTTCGAACTCTATATCAACGATGTTCCCTGCGAACACCTTACCTTTGGAGAGTGGAGGCTAAACAAGAGAAAAGCAAACGTCAAGAAGTTTGAAATTAAACCAGATGAATTTCCAGATTACGGAGATGTTAAATTTAATTTTATTTACATGCTTGACGTCTTAGAACACCTAGACGATCCACTTGGAGCCGTAAACGAAGTAATCAAATATTCCGCGCCAAACGAAACTTTATTTTTTGAAACCTGGGTTAACCACGAAGAAGGTAAATCTACTCATTGTGATTTAGATAGGGACAAAGAAAAAACTATTAAATTAATTAAGCAAAACTTTTCTTTAGCTATGAATGCTGGAGGCATGAGAGTCTGGAAAAAGTTGTTATATTTTTAATCATTAGATGAAAGTTTATATAAATAATTCAAACGAAAATTGGATTTGCGATCGAATGAGGAGTGAATTTATCGACTATAATCCAGATTATATAACCGACAACATACTACAAGCTGACGTTTTGTGGCTTTTCTCTAATTGGATTTGGCGAGAAATTCCTGTTGATCTGCTAAACGATAAAAAAGTTATTACCACAATACACCACATTGATCCGCAAAAATTAAATATTGAGGATTTTTTGTTAAGAGATAAGTTTTGTGACGCGTATCATGTTTTCAGTGAAAAAACAATTCCGCAGTTTCCAGACCAAATTGATAAAAATAAAATTCACATAGTTCCTTATTGGTACAACGATAAACTTTGGGCTGACATAGAAAATAAGCCCCATTTGCGCAAAAAGTTTTCAATACCTGGCGACAAACTTATCGTGGGAAGCTTTCAAAGAGACACTGAAGGAGCTGACCCGAAAATCCCGAAATTATCAAAAGGACCAGACATTTTTTGTGACGTGGTTGAAAACATTAATCGAACCCCCCACATATTACTGTCGGGCTGGAGAAGACAATATATCATCTCAAGGCTTGAATCAGCGGGCATAACATATTCGTATTTCGAAATGGCCGACTTCACAACCTTGAATGAATTATACAATTGTTTAGATTTGTATTTGGTAACCTCAAGACACGAAGGAGGCCCGCAGGCGGTATTAGAGTGTTCCTCAAACAAAACGCCAATATTATCTACAGACGTTGGATTCGCGAGCCAAGTACTCGCGCCAAATTGCATAGTCGATAATGTTCAAGATTTTATCGGTAAAATCAATTCCGCGGGGTTCGATTATACTTCAAAAAACCATGAAAACTTACAAGCATATACAATGGAAAACTCTATGCCAAAATACGTTAATCTTTTTAGAAGTTTATGAAAGTTTTTGTAATATATGAATCGATAAACGAGCCCACGGGCGGAGGAAACCAATTTTTAAAAATGCTAAAGAAAGAGTTTGCTCGACAAGGAGTGTCAGGCGATGCGCCAGAAGAGTCCGATATATTACTATTCAACAGCCATCATTTTTTAGATAAAGTGCACTCTTATAAAAAATCCTTTCCAAACAAAAAATTTGTACATAGAATTGATGGCCCAATGCGATTATACAACGATTTAAGCGACGCAAGAGACCAGCAAGTATATTTTGCTAATGAAACATTTGCTGACGCAACAGTATATCAAAGCGAATGGTCAAAAAACAAAAACCTAGAAATGGGGCTACAGCCAAAGTTGTCCCACGCTGTCATACAAAATTGCGCGGATAATTCTATATTTTTCCCATGCAAACAAATTAAAACAATAAGGAAAAAGATCAGGTTATTTTCAAGCTCTTGGTCTAACCACGAAAAAAAAGGTTTTGCATTTTATGATTTTTTAGATAAAAATTTAGACTTCGCCAAATATGAGTATTTTTTTGCGGGAAGATCCCCTATTGTCTTTAAAAATATAAAAAATCTTGGCGCACTTGAGTCTGAAGACTTAGCTAATGAACTAAGGAGGTCAGATATTTTTGTCACAGCTAGCCAAAATGATCCATGCTCAAATTCCCTCATTGAAGGGTTAAGCTGTGGACTAACTTGTGTTGCGCTTAAAAGCGGCGGCCATCCAGAGATAATAAAAAATCATGATTTTCTATTTGAGACTGAATCTGAGCTTATAGAGATACTCGATAAAATCAAAAATAATGAGATTATACAAGAAAACACAATCAGAAGCCCACGACAAGCAACAGAAGAGTATATAACTTTTTTTGAACGAATTTTAACATGATATATATCTCACACAGAGGAAACCTAAAAGGCCCAAATCCCAATTTAGAAAACAACCCAGCACAAGTTAAATCTTGTTTAACTAAAGGACTTCATTGTGAAATTGATGTTTGGTTCATAAACGGTCATTTTTTTCTTGGCCACGATGCTCCAGTACATGCAATTAAAGAAAAGTTTTTAGAAAACAAAAAACTTTGGTGTCATGCAAAAAATTTATCAGCTTTAGAAAAAATGTCAAGCAACAGCGAGATTCATTGCTTTTGGCACGAAACCGATCAGTTTACTTTAACATCAAAAGGATACATCTGGACATTCCCAGACAGACCTGTTTGCGCAAAGTCCATAATTGTAAAACTAAATCGAGGCAGCGACTCCAACTCAACGAGTGAACCAAGGTGCCATGGAATTTGCAGTGATTATCTAATATAATACTAATACCATGAGTAAGCCAAAGGTAGCTACAGCAATTTTAACCAGAAACCTTCCACACATAGTTGACCAACTTGTTGAATCATTAGACTTTATTAACACTGATGATGATTTATTCATTTTGGAAAATGGCTCTGATGAAAAGCATTACTCAAGATATTCCAATTTATTTGAAAAAGAGACAAAAGGAATTTCTTGGGGCGTTAACAAATTAATTGGCCATTGTTTTGACTTGGGATATGACTACATTTGGTTTCATTATAATGACACAAAAATAAACAAACCAGAACAATTCCTAAAATGGGCGATTTCAACCATGGAAGAGGACCAGTCTATAGGGTTAATCACTCCGTACTGGGGAGACATATGGGACATAAACGGAAGAAAGAACACTAAGTCGGCCCTTGTTAGCACTTTTAGCCCCCAAAGCTACGTAGTATCCCGAAGAGCTCTCGAAATCTTAAAAAGCGCCCGAGAAGAATTTGATCCGTTCTGGGACTCAAGTCATTTTTCAGGGCATCTCAACATACTTTCTCCATGTTATTATTTATATTTAAATGGCATGAAAATAATAACAAATACTGATTTTGAACAGCGAGAAGTATATATGACCTATGACAGTAGAACGAAAACACAACCAACAGTAGAAGTTATCCCCGAGCCAGAAGGTGTTGACGATGTTGCAGCAAGGGGCTGCACAGACGAAGAGTGGAAAGACACTCTCGGTCCAGCACAAACTTTTGATTGGCTCAATAGGTTTTTTCCAGAAGTACAAAATATCGGAGATAAGTCTAATAAGCTTAAAGCTAATAAAGCAAAAAGAGATTTTATAATTCAAAAAATTTGCGGAGCCTATAGAGAACAAAAGCAACTTTTATAATGAATGTAGTTATTCCAATGGCGGGAGAAGGCAGGAGGTTTGCCGATGCGGGCTTTCTAGACCCCAAGCCTTTAATTGAAATAGCCTCCAAGCCCATGATCCAAAGGGTAATTGAATCATTACAAATTCAAGCAAATTATATATTTATAGTTAGGCGATGTCCAAAATTAAACAAATTAAAGGAGATTTTATTTAATTTAAAAAACAAAATCCCCGAAGTGCAGAAAGTTGATTTCGTAGAAATTGACAATCTCACAGAAGGGCCAGCTTGTACGGCCCTTTTAGCCACAAGCCATATAAACCATCATGAAGAACTAATAGTTGCCAATTGTGATCAAATTATGTGGTGGAACGGGAAGGAATTTCAGAAATACTGCTCTAACTCTACTTATGACGGAGTTTTGGTCACTTACTATGCGAATACAGCTAAAAACAGCTACGCCAAGATTGATAAAAAAGGCTTTGTTATCGAAGTCAAAGAAAAAGAAATAATTAGTAATATTTCTCTAAATGGTATTCATTTTTGGAAAAAAGGAAAGCATTTTATTGACAGTGCAACCAAAATGATTAAGAATAAAGAAAAATCAATTAACGGAGAATTTTATGTTGGGCCAGCTTTTAACAATATGATTCAAGACGGACTAAAAGTTGGAATTTATCATATTCCAAACTACCAGCACCACGCAGTAGGCACCCCAGATGACCTTAGGGAATATATTAGAAATGAAAATAATTAAACTCGCAGATGTGCATAGGGGGTGGTTCATTGGAGACTTTGAACCCTCCGTGTTAAAAACAAAAGACTTTGAAGTGGGCGTTCTTGAGCATAAAAAAGGGGAAGACTGGCCTGCACACATCCACGAGCACTGCACAGAATATAATGTTTTATTAAAAGGGAAAATGAGTATACAAAAAAAAGAAATAAACGTTGGCGACATTTTTATTATAGAAAAAAACGAAATTGCAGATCCAGTTTTTCACGAAGACTGTACAGTCGTAGTTGTAAAAACTCCCTCCGTTAGAGGAGACAAGAAAGAAGTTTAAAATGATTTTTTTTAGAAAACTAGATTCTTCCGAAAAAAGCCGTTGCGTTGTTGCAACATATCAAATAACAACAAATAAAACATTTGGAGATCTTAGAGATGCGGCTTGGGCGCTCGCCATTGGGCAAAGCGTTGGCAACCCATCAGTTAGAAACCAATGGGAATCTGACGAGCTTTTTGAACGGTCTTCTTGCGTGATATATGAGAAGGAAAATAATTTAAAAAATATTTACAGCGGTGAGGTTAAAATAGGTTTTCCTAAAATTAACACTGATTGGGAAGGGGACGGAATTTCCCACCTCCTTTGTCAGCTAATGGGGGGACAGCTGGATATAGACATGTTTAATTCGTGCAGGCTTAAAAAAATTGAACTTCCAGGAGATGTCGAAAAACATTTTCTAAAACCAAAGTACGGAATTAAAGGAATTCGTGATTTTACAGGACAAAAAGATAAGCCCCTTTTGGGGGCAATTATAAAGCCCAAAACAGGCATGTCTCCTCAAGGGTTAGAAGGCATAGTGAAGGAAATATTGGACGGTGGAGTCGATTTCATTAAAGAAGACGAAATACTATCTAATCCTAATTTTTGTAAAATTGAAGACAGGATAGACCTCATTACGAAAGCGGTTAACAATTGCGGGAGAAACGTTATCTATTCTTTTTGTATTAATGGAGACCCGCATACGATCATTGATCGAGCAAAATTTATATCGGCTAACGGCGGAAATTCTGTTCATGTGAACTTTTGGTCTGGCCTGGGCACTTATAACTCGATTCGCAAGCTAGACTTACCCCTCTTTATACACTTCCAGAAGAGCGGAGATAAAATTCTAACAGACAAAAGGCACGCCTTTGGCATCGATTGGGAAGTAATTTGCTACCTCGCAGGATTAATGGGCGTAGACACTATACATGCTGGCATGTGGGGCGGATATTTGGACGACGACGAAGAGTCTTTGGGCAAGATTATAGAAATCCTTCATAAAAATAATGTTTTACCCGCACTAAGCTGCGGAATGCACCCTGGAATTGTTAACGCCACCTCCAGCCGCTTTGGTAATGACTTTTTAGCAAATTGCGGCGGAGCAATTCATGGTCACCAAGGAGGAACCAAGTCTGGAGCCTTAGCTATGAGAGGAGCTATAGACAAAACCTTTGGAGTAGAATACCAGCAAGCAATTGAAAAATGGGGATTAATTAGGTGAAAAAATTTGACGAGGCACCCCCCACGCTTGTTAAGTTAATTATTTTTGATCTTGATGGAGTATTAGTTGACGCAAGAGAGCTTCACTATGACGCGCTCAATAGAGCTTTGACATCTTTCGATGAAAGATTTGTAATAAACAGAGAGGAGCATCTATCAACTTATGATGGGTTACCAACTAATAAAAAAATTCAATTGTTAATTAAAGATAAAGGTTTTCCAAAAGATAGCTCTAATGAATTGTGGAAGAGAAAGCAATTTAATACATCAAAAATAATCAACGAAGAACTAACTACAGACAACAGGATCGCATCAATTTTAAAAAAGTTAAAAGATCAAAATTTTTCAATATGTGTTGCGTCTAACTCAATAAGAGAAACAGTAAAAATGATGCTGCTTAGAAAAGGACTAATGAGGTATATTGATTTTTTTTATTCAAATCAAGACGTACTTAAACCCAAACCTAGTTCGGAGATTTATTTAAAGTGCATGATCAAAGCTGGAGTAGACCCAAAACAGACTGTAATTGTTGAAGATTCTCACATAGGCAGAAAAGCTGCTATTAATTCTGGAGCTTATTTATGTGCGGTTAGAGATCCTTACGATTTATGTTATAATAAGGTAATGAAAACAGTGAACGAAGCTAATCAAAAATTAGAAGTTCGCCCAAAATGGCAAGGAGGAGATATGAATGTACTAATTCCAATGGCGGGAGCTGGTACAAGATTTGAGCATGCAGGGTTTACATTTCCTAAGCCTTTAATTGATGTTGGTGGTAAGCCAATGATTCAAACGGTTGTAGACAATTTAAACGTTGAAGCCAGACATATTTTTATTGTCCAAAAAGCGCATTACGAAAAATACAATCTCAAAGAAACTTTGTCACTAATTAGTCCTAAGTGTGAGATTGTTCAAGTCGAAGGCGTAACCGATGGCGCGGCCTGCACAACGCTTCTCGCCAAAGAGCTTATCGACAACGATGAGCCGCTACTTATAGCTAATTCAGATCAATATGTAGAATGGAATAGCAATGAATTTATGTATTCTATGACTGCGGACACAATCGATGCGGGCATATTGACATTTAAGTCAACTCACCCAAAGTGGAGTTATGCAAAACTTAACGATTCAGGCTTTGTTTCCGAGGTGGCAGAAAAAAAACCAATAAGCGACACGGCCACGGTTGGAGTTTATTTCTGGAAAAAAGGTTCAGATTATGTAAAATATGCACAGAGAATGATTGATCAAAACAAAAGAGTCAACAACGAATTTTATGTTTGTCCAGTGTTCAATGAAGCCATAACAGACAATAAAAAAGTAAAAATTTTTGATGTAGAAAAAATGTGGGGATTAGGAACGCCAGAAGATTTAGATACTTTTTTAAGCTACAAATTTAAAGATGAATAATTTTTCACAGATTTTATCAGATATAAAGAATGGAAAGCCCATTCTAGTAGTAGACGACCACGACAGAGAAAACGAAGGTGATATTGTTTTGGCTGCAGAAAAAGCTACAATAGATAATATTGCTTTTTGTATGAGGTATGCCAGAGGATTAATGTGCTTGCCTTGCGCTGGCGAAATCCTTGATGAACTTGAATTGCCCATGATGGTAGAAAATTCAACTGACAGAAATCAGACCCCATTTACTGTTTCTGCTGACGCTGCAAAAGATAACACCACAGGCATGTCCGCATCTGACAGGCTTGCAACTATAGGCGTTTTCTTAGACCCCGAACGCAAACCATCAGATCTAAACAGGCCAGGACACTTATTTCCTCTAAGGCCGCAAGCAAATCTACTCAAAGACAGAAGGGGCCACACTGAGGCTTCTATTGAAGTAGTAAAAGCCGCAGGACTACAACAAGTATCTATTATTGTTGAGATTATTAATGATGACGGAACAATGGCAAAAGGAACCGATCTCACAAAATTTTGTAAAAAACATAATATAAATATAATTTCCGTACAAGAAATATATGAATCAGTTTATAAGTAGAGCATATAATACTTTTGAACTCAACAAGACTCACAGTATCTTAACAAAGACTAGTGATGCCAATAGATTAAATGACGAAATACGTTACTATCGATCACTACCAAAAGAGCTATCTATTTTTTTTCCTAGGCTTGTTAAATCAAAAACTGGCGATACAAACTCTTTAAGCTTGGAATACTATGCTTACGATGACTTAGGTAAGCTTATGGTAAGTGGGAATTTTGCTCAAGAGGAAGCTACATGGTACAAAGCTTTTTTTTATCTAAAAGACATTTTTAAATGCTTTTTTGGAGACTCTTTTAAAAATCAATCGGATCACATCTCCAGTATGTATATTAATAAAACTCAAAATGAGCATGCCAAACTAGGAGAGTTTAATGTGTTTTTTAATAAACTTTTTATCTATGATAAGATAAACATTAACGGGCAAAGCTACTATAACTTTTCTAAAATCTGGCCGAGAATTATCCCATTTTTAAATGAAAAATTTACTCACAGATTTGTAGCTATACATGGAGATTTATGTTTTTCAAATATTTTATACGGTAACAATGCGAACGGACACGCAGTGCTAAAACTAATAGACCCAAGGGGCAGCTTTGGTAAAAGAGGTTACTCTGGAGACAGTTGTTATGATTTTGCAAAACTATTTCATTCTTTCGAAGGAGGGTATGAATACATTATTCGTGATCAATACGAGCTTGAAAACGTTACTAATAATTTTACTTTCTCATTTAAAAACGATAACCGCGCAAAGATAAAAGAGATCTTTTATCGCGTTTTTGATGACTTTGATTTTTTTCAAGAATTTAAAACGCATTTTAAAGTTTTGCAGGGCTTAATATATATTGGAATGTGCGCAAGACATTACGACAACCTAGACAGACAAAAAATCATGTACTGTACTGGTGTTAGAATTTTAAATGAATGGCTAGAGGAAAATAATTTATGAATATAGTAGTATTAATGGCAGGAGAAGGATCTCGCTTCAAGGAGGTTGGCTACCCACTACCAAAGCCGCTTATTGAAGTTGGAGATAAACATATCTTAGAATGGACAACTCGCTCCTTACCTTTCATCAAGCATTATAAAGAATCATCAATTGATAAGGATTATACATTAACTTTCGCAATAAGAGCGGAAGATGATAAGTCATTCCAAATAACAGACAGGCTTAAAAACATTTACGGAGATGACATAAATATTGTATCTTTTGATAAACTTACCAGAGGAAACTTAGAGACAGCATATTTAACATGCAAAGACTTAAATCCAGACGAAGAAATATTAATTCTTGATAGTGATAATGCGTACAATGGATCTAATCTTTTAAATTTTTTAGACATGTTTAAAAATAAATATGAAAATTTTGCGAGCATATGCTACTTTGAGCCTTTAGATAATAGTCATAAATGGTGTTTTGCGATAAGAGAAGGCAACAGGGTAAAAACTTTACTAGAAAAAGACGAAACTGCAATCTCTAAGGGGGGCAAACCAATGGTAGGAACATTCTACTATAATAAAAATAGCCTATTTACCGAAGTTGCAAAATTTATAATAGGACAAGAACAAACGGTCAGGGGAGAATTTTACATGTCACAATCCATTCAATGCTTGATTGACAATGGGCTACCAGTATTTGGCACATTAGTTGATAGTGTTAGGCCTTTAGGCACTCCAGGAGATATTATCAAAAATAGAGAGGCAGAATATGAGAATATGTATTGACGTAGACGGGACAATTTGTTTCACGAAAAAAGAGCGCGAAAGCTATGCAGACACAGTACCTATGCCTGGAGCAATTAAAACAATTCAAAAGCTTAAAAAGAAAGGCCACTACATTATTATAGCCACGGCAAGAGGAATGAAAACTCTCGATTCAAACATGGGTAAAATTACAGCGCAACAAACACCTATTCTAATTAATTGGTTAAATACACATAAAATTCCTTACGATGAAGTCTGGTTTGGTAAGCCATTAGCAGATTATTATATCGATGATAAAGCCGTCAAGTTTACAGACTGGAAAAATATCGAAAAAGAAGTAACATAACAAGTAAATGAAAGAATTAACTGAAAGATATGTCGCGCACTTTGATAGCAAAGACCTAGACAAAACAGTTGAAATGTTTCACGAAAATGCAGTCTTGACAGACCCAGTAAACACGTTTAGTGGAAAAGAAGAAATAAAACAAGAAATAAATAAAATTTTTCAATCTTGTCAGAATTTAGACTTTCAGGCAAAAAATATTTACTGCGATGAAGCTCAGAACGTCTCAATTATAGAATTCATAATCAACCTAGATGTTTTACAATTAAAAGGTACTGATGTCATACAGTGGCAAGACGGCAGAATTAAAGAGATGAGAGCATATCTAAACCTACCTTAATAATGAGCACAAATCCACTTTTCTTTTTCGACACTGCTGATGTAGAATACATTAGACAAACTTGGAGCAAAATCAAACACTGCGTTAACCCGAAGTCTGTTGCGGGAATCACCACAAACCCAAACGCTTTTCACAAGATTGGAGCGACCTCCATTCAACAATGGAAAGAAAAGACTCTAGAATTATGTGAGTTAGTTTCTGAAATTAGAGGTGACGAGTTTGGTGTTGTTTATGTCCAACAGCCTAATTCAAAAATGAAATCTGATGATGTACTTTTGTGGGGAGCAGAAGTTGCATCATGGGGAGATGGCCAAACTCGCATTGGCCTTAAAATACCTCCATTTAAAAACGTTTTAGAGATTGCAAGCCAATTATCTGCCGTCTCATTGCTTGAGGTTAATGTCACAGGAGTCTCTGACTGCTCAACTGCGCTAAGGGCATTTTCTTATGGCGTAGATTATGTAAGCATTATTCCTGGCAGAATGGAAGAAGAAGGTATCGATGCAAAAGCGCAAGTAGCCTTCGCAAGCCAGAGGAGCGCTGGAAGCTCTAAAATAATCACTGGCAGCATGAGAACTATAGAGGGGCTAAAGTGGGTTTGTGAATACGGCACAGTGCCAACTATTGGATCAAGAGTTTGGGATAAAATTTTTGAAGAATCTAGCCCTGAAGAATTTGTGACATTTTGGGACAATATTGAAGACTCAGAAGATGCATTTTCGCCAATAGTCAACGAAACAATGATTTCGCTTTCAGAGTCCTTCTTTGCCCAAATGGATAAGTTAGGCAGGCCAGTCTATGAAGAGTTTATAAACTGTTAAAATGAAAAAAGTAGCTATATGTATTTCTGGCTATCTTCGAGAATATAAACTCGGTTATGAAAACATAATTAAAAATTTAATTAAACCAAATAGCAAAAACTTTTCTTTTGATTTTTTTATTCATACTTGGGATCAAGACGATTGGAGGAATAAGTTTAAATTTAAAAGAGGTCCCAACTTCATCCCTCAAGACTTAAGCCAAGAAACTAAACAAGATATTACTAATACGTTTAAGCCAGTAGAGGTAGTTTTTGAAAAGCCAATAAAATGGGACATGACAGAACATCTGCCTTATATCAAGCAAGAGTGGGTCACTAGGACTTCTCAGGGATCTCATGTTATTGCAATGAATTATAAAATTTTTAAATGCAATGAACTTAAAAAACAAAATGAAGTTAGCCGCAAGTATGATCTTGTTTTTAGATATAGATCAGATTTTTTTCTAGAACAACCTTTATTGTTGGATTACTATCTAGAAAGCTGCAACAATACAATTATTACCCCTGGAACTTTTGGTCAAGAGTCTGAGGCTTCTAGTGGAAATTTTGGAGTTCATGACTGGTGGGCTTTTTCTTCGTCAGAAAATATGGATTATTATTCTTCATTATTTTCTACTTTTGGAGAAACTCTTAAAAAGTGCAGAGTTATTAGGCCTGAAACGCTCTTATATTATCATTTAAAGTATAATAACCAAATAAAATACGCAGAAATTGATTCAAGAAGCTTTTTAGGCTCTTATAGTGGCGATAAAAAATATTCAAGATAAATGAAAGAACTAGGAATAGCAATTAATCTTTATGATGCCTGGGAAGATTTGCAGACAAATATCAACATAATTAGAAAGCACTGGAAGAGTCATAACGATTCTTTTATTAGCGTTGTATGCAACCACGAAGAAACTTTTGAAAAAGCTAAAACTCTAGACGTTGATTCTTGCATACTCGGAGTAAGCCGCGTTTGCGACCCAACTATTTCATTTGCGCATAAAAAAGCAAACCATCGATCAAGAATCTACAAAAACGAAAGAACAGCAATATTAAATTGTAATTCAGAATACGTGATAAACATCCATGCAGATGCGTTTATTTTAGACTCCGACAAACTATTAGAAATGACAAATAAAATGCGTGAAGAAAATATCTATGTAGCCTTTAGAGGATGGGGTTTAAGCTTTCGCTCGGGAAAAAGTCTAAATGGTGACGTAGATGATCATTATATGATTTTAAATTTAGAACAGGCAAAAAAGAGCAAAATGCTTGAGAGAGATGATTATACGGAAACTCTAAAGGTCCAAAACAACGAATCTTTATACGCACAACTCATAACTACTTATTTTGAAGAAGATGAAATTTGGCACTACGCAACGGGAGACGTAGATTTCCCAAGAAATCTAAATCCAATTTGTTTAGACTTAAAGCGAAAATTTTATCATATAGGAAAAGCAGCAGAAACTCAAAAAAAAGAAATTTTAAGAGGAGAGGGAGTAGATAAATCCTTAATCGTCATGCGCGAAGGCGGGATTAGAAAAGCTTTTACAGAAATTGATTGAAAAACAAGATATGAAAAAATTTATAGTAACGACCAGCATAAATACCCCCACGAAAGTAAGTGAAACTTTTGCGCAAAAAGAAGGGTGGCAATATATAGTTGCTGGAGATTTACAGACTCCGCACGAAAAATACCAAGAGCTAGATTGTTTATATTTAAGCCCCAAAGACCAAGAAAAACAATACCCAAAACTAAGCGAACTCATAGGATGGAAATGCATCCAAAGGAGAAACTTTGCAATATTAAAAGCTTATGAGCTTGGCGCAGATATTATAGGCATTATTGACGACGATAATGACCCGCTAGAAAGCTGGGGCGAAAACCTTTTATTAGAGAGAGAACAGGAAGTAAAAAGTTACGAGACGGCTGCTCCAGTTTTTGATCCTATAGGAGCAACAAATTACAAACATTTATGGCACAGAGGTTTTCCCTTAGAGCTTATTCCAAGCAGGGACTACTCTGACTCCCGTCAAACAAAAATTAAATTTGACATTCAGGCAGATTTTTGGAACAAAGACCCAGACGTTGACGCTATTTGTAGAATGGAGCATGCACCAAATTGTGAATTTGATGATGGCAACTTTCCTTTTACAAGTAACAAGTTATGTCCGTTTAACTCTCAAAATACCTTTATAACAAGAGACATAGTCAAAGATTATTTCTTATTTCCACATATAGAAAGAATGCAAGACATCTGGGCGGCTTATTATGTTACAGCGTTGGGATATAAAGTTTTATATAATAAACCATCAGTCACTTCAGATAGAAACCTCGGGAACGAGGGAAGATACTCTATAATTAATGACATGAAAAAGGAGTATCTGGGATACGAGAATAATTTTGAATTAGTTAAGGACTTAAATGAAGACCCGTGTCTAATTCAAAAATATTTACCAGGAAAGTCTTGGTTAGCTTTTAAAGAATATCAAAATATCATATCATGAAAATACTAATCACAGGACATAAAGGATTTGTTGGTCGCCATTTTGTTAATTTTTTCTCAAAGCAAGGTGGCCACGAAGTTGTCGGAGTAGACACAAAAGAAGGAGGCGAAGACTGTAGAGATTTTTTTAAAAAGTGCGATGAAAAATTTGATTTAATCATACATCTGGCTGCAGTAGTGGGAGGCAGGCAATGCATAGAGTATAAAAACTTGTCCGTGGCAACAGATTTATCGATTGATTCAGAAATGTTTAATTGGGCGCTAAGGACTAATCAAGAGAGAATTGTATACTATAGCTCCTGCGCGGCATACCCAACTAAACTACAAACAAACGACTTAAAACTCAAGCTAAAAGAGTCAGACATAAACTTAGACGATGTTTCGACCCCAGACAAGACATACGGATGGTCTAAGCTTACTGGAGAGATTTTGGCTAAATATGCAAAGCAAGAAGGTATTAATGTTCACATATTTAGGCCTTGGAGCGGCTTCGGAGAAGACCAAGATCTAGACTATCCGTTTCCGTCTTTTATAGACAGAGTAATAAGAAGAGTAGATGATTTTGAAATATGGGGAGATGGAGAACAAGTAAGGGATTTTATTTATATTAGCGATATTGTTAAGGCAACAATGAAGGCAGTAGAGCTAGATATTCAAGAGCCGCTAAATCTTGGCTCTGGTATTCCTACTTCTTTCAATGATTTAGCTGAAATTATCTTTAATGTTGCTAAATGGCGACCAAAAAACGGAATTAAACACTTAACAGACCAACCTGTGGGGCCAAGATATAGATGTTCTGACTCAAGCAAAATGGATAGCTTTTATTCTCTAGAATATAATTTAGAAAAAGCAATTAACAAAACATTACAAATCCACAATTGGAAATGAACGATAAGCCATTTGTAACATATCACCTCAATACATTTAACCGCTTAGATTCGGTCAAGAGTATGCTTGAAAGCTTTGAAGCCAACAACGAGTATCCGAATTTTGAATGGGTATTTGTTGACCTAGGATCCACAGATGGAACTCAGGAATTTCTTTTTGACAAATATAAAAATACAAAACACGCGTCATTGGTTTTAGGAAACGAAAATAAATATAAAGAAATATTAAAAAACAAAGACCTTCACGCAAGAAAAAAAACTCACCAAACTGCTGCTGCGCAAATTTTTGGATGGGTAAAAAATATTGCAAGAAGCGTAGGGAAGGGGGACTATTTTATTGAAATAGCTGACGACCACAAGTTTATTAAAAAAGGGGATTGGGTTAGCGACATGCTCGATGTTTTTGAACATAGAAAAAAGAAAAACGACGGAGTTTGCGACATATCTTCAATAATATACAGGGCGCTGCCGCTCTGGAGGCTATATAAACCAAATAACGCAAGGTCCCCAGAACAAGTAACTGACTCTGGTGTTTCCTATTTTTTGTCAGACATTAAAGGGTATGACGATTACCATATGATGAAAAGATCCACATATGATGAAATTGGGCCATATCTAGAAATAGATAAGATAAAAAATGAAGAAAAACTAAATCAATGGAAAAACGGAACTTCTAACTTTTGCCAAATGACCGACTATATACGGAGATGCAATAAAGCTGGATATCAAAAAGCTTTTTTAAAAATTCCATTCGCTATTGATTGCGAGTACTCTAAGCCTGAATCTAATAAAATAACATTTGCGAACGGCGAACTAGAAAAAACATTTAAACCATTAAATAGACCTATTTCAACCGAGGAAATCAACAATCTCCAAACCTCTACACACAATGCATAAGATTTATTTTCTGCTTAGCGAAATGACGCATTTGCGCTATCTTATCCCGTTAATCAAAGAGAACAACAAAAGAAACATTCAGTCACATTTCCTTGTTTACTTTAGCCATAAATACAATTGCCCCAGCCTACACAAAAGTAAGCTAAACGACATCTGCGCGGAGTACAACATAGAAAAAACGCCAGCAAACGAATTTCGAGAGAAAAACAAAACTATAGTTTGCGTAGAAAAGACCTGCCCTATAGCCATCGAAGAGCAAGGGGTTTCGCAGGAAAATGATTTTTATGTTTTGACTTCTCAATTTGATTATCTTGGCAATTATGATCTTTACGCAAGCTATGCGAAAAATATTATTTTCCCGTCTAGGTGGATTTTAGAGAACTGCGAGCGCTTCATAGGAGACAAAAGGACGGCCACGAAATGGTCTTTGGAAAAAATTAAATCCGACAAAAATGTTTTCCTTGGATCGCCAAAGTACGATATAAAATTAAACAGAGAAATAATTATAAATAAATACAATTTAACAGATAAGAAAAAAATCTTATTTTTATTTCCAGCTGTTTCGCAGCAAAATGGAATGTGGATAACCAAGGAAGATAGGGGGCTAAGCGAAAAACAGATTAACGACATATACGGTATAATCAGGAGCTTAGGCTTTGAGGTTTTAGTTAAATCTAGAACAAAGCACCCAATAACAAAAAACTGTAGAGGCGACCGCGATTTCTATGACGAGTCTTGGTTCCCGCACACCACAATGGAACTCATGGAGGTTTCAGATTTGGCAATTATGGTAGACAGCACTTCAATAAAAGAATGCGTTTTGCAAAAAATCCCCTTTATTAATATTGGACTAATAAATGAGAAAGTTCGAATAAATGCAAAGAACATGACAGAACCCCTACTTAAATACAATTATTGCCAAAATTACAACAACCCTCCAGGCATAAACGAGCTAAAAGATAAAATTAAACATTTAACAAGTAACCAATTTTACGAAGAATTTAATGAAGCAAAAAAAACATACCTCTTCGAGCCTAATGAGTCGTCTAAAAAAATAGTTGATTTTATAAAAACCCAAGAACAATATAAAGGTGACATATGAGTGATTATCTTAGCGTTGTTTACAACAAGGAAGTAAAGCCCTATACTTCTTACCCTCAAAAATTTATTTCCCACCTGTTTGACCTCTACGGAATGGAGGAGGGCAGAAGACTCTTGGAGCCTGGAGTCGGCCGCGGCGAATTCTTACGCTTGTTTAAAGAGCTAGGCCTGGAAGTTAGCGGGTTAGATATATCAAAAAAAGCAAGAGAACTGTCACCAGACATGGACATTTCAGTACTAGACGCAGACGCGTCAGCTTGGCCGTACCCAGATAATTCATTTGATTTTGTTTATAGCAAATCTTTCGTAGAACACCTAAATGAACCAGAAAAATACTTCTCTGAATCTTTTCGAATACTGAAGCCTGGGGGCACGCTAATAACCCTAACCCCAGACTGGGAATCGCAACATAAAACTTTCTACGACGACTATACGCACGTCAGTCCGTTTACCTTTGTTCGGCTAGAAAGAATGCACGCTTTATCTGGGTTTAAAAATATAAAAACATCAAAATTCAGGCAATTGCCAGCAGTTTGGAAATACAAGTTTTTAAATTATTTTTGTGCGATTATATCTCCATTTGTCCCCGTGAGAACTAAAAATAAAACACTAAGGTGGTCAAGAGAACTAATACTGTTATCCTCCGCGGTAAAACCGCTTGACTAAAGTAATATTTTTCATATAATACAATCATGAAAAATGGTGTGATACTCAGCGCGGAAATAGGAATTAATCACAATGGTGACATAAATTTAGCCGAAGGGTTAATTGACTTAGCCTCAACAGCTAAATGCAATGCGGTTAAGTTTCAAAAAAGAAGCGTCAACAAGGTCTATTCGCAATCAGAGCTTGAAAAGCCTAGGGAATCTCCATGGGGAACAACAACAAGACAGCAAAAAGAGGGGTTAGAATTTTCCATAGAACAATACATTGAGCTAGAGAAGTACTGCGACTCTAAAGGGATTGAATTCGGAATATCTTGCTGGGATATTGACAGCTTGACTCTAGTAGAAGAACATTTAAACGTTAAGCGCCACAAGATTGCTTCCGCGATGCTTACAGACAAGGACTTTATTACTGCGATCAACGAAACAAACAAGCCCGTGATTCTGTCTACTGGAATGAGCACTCCAGAACAAATAGACAAAAGTGTTTCTTTATTAAAAAATACAGAATATATCCTTGCTTGTACCAGCACATACCCGACTCTCCCCGAAGAAGTAAACTTGAAATATATTACAGCCCTAAAGTCTCTTTACCCAGAGATAAAAATTGGCTTCTCAAACCACAGCAGCAGCGTGATGTCACTTTATGCGGCCGCAGCACTAGAAGCAGAATATATTGAGTTCCATATAACAAAAGACAGGTCTTCTTACGGATCAGACCAAGCGTCTTCAATTAACAACGTTATCGGCGCGACCAGCGGAATGAGAAAAATAGAAAAAATGCTAGGCACTGGCCAAAAGACAGTGCTTGACTCCGAAAAGCCTATTTTAGAAAAACTCAGAAAAGTAGACAACATATAACCAGATATGCGAAACGGTTTTTACAAAAATAAAAACATAGCAATAACTGGTGCAGCAGGAGGACTAGGAAAAGAATTCGTTTTTCAGCTTCACGACTTAGGCGCAAACATATTTTCGATTATTAGCCGTTCTTCGGGAGACAGGCATATAAAGTCCGCCTCTAAAGCAATTCACCGTTGCGATTTTACATCAAACGAGGATATTGAAGAGTTAACCAAGAAAGATTTCTTTAACGAAATCGATATTTTAATAAACTGCGCAGGAGCTTGGCTTTTAGAAACTATAGAGGAAATTAATTTAAGCGATTACGATAAAATCATGAACATAAACGTTAAAGCTCCATTTGCTTTGTCTACGAGATGCGCTCGGTCAATGAAAAACAAAAAAAAGGGGATTATAGTGAACATCGGTTCGTCCTCTTCCTACAACGGATGCGGTGATGCGGGCGCGTATTCCATCTCTAAGCACGCTTTACTCGGAATGTCTAGATCACTAGCTAAGTCTCTTAAAAAACACGACATTAAAGTATTAATGTATTCCCCAGGATCGATTCAAACAAAAATGGGCAAGCAAGATTTTCGCCAAGATTTTAACACTTTTTTAGATCCGCAAAAAGTTGCGGAATATATTATATACGCAACTTCTTTAAGCGACGACATGATTATTGACGAGTCAAGAATTAACAGAATATCTATATCTTAAATGACAAAATTGAGACACGTAGGAATCACTGTTACTGATACAGAAAAATCCCTCAAACTCTATAGAGACTATTTTGGGCTTGAAGTGGTTTGGGACCAAATCGAAGAAGGCGATTTTATTGATGGCCTATCTGATACGGCTGACATAAAAGTCAGGACGGTAAAGTTAAAATCAGAAGAAGGAATGGTCGAGCTCTTACAATACCTTTCTCATCCGCAGGAAAACACCCAAAATCTTATAGATAAAATTACAAAAATTGGATGTTCTCATTTTGCGTTAACAGTAGATAACTTAGATAGAGTATATTTTGATTTAGTGCAGATGGGACTAGCTTTCAATAAGGAGCCTCAGACTTCTCCAGATGGAAAAGCGAAAGTATGTTTCTGCAGGGACTTTGACGGGACATTAATAGAGCTAGTTGAAGAGATTAAAAATTAATATGTTTAGCATAAAAGGCTTAGTTGTTATAGTTACTGGAGCTAGCGGAGGGAATGGCTCGGCAATCTTAAATAAGCTTAAGGAACTAGGAGCTATTGCTGTAGACTGCGATTTGCCTAAATATGATGTAACAAAAAACAAAGATCTCGATAGGCTTATTGCGGAAACGCTAAAACACAACGGGCAGATAAACGGCCTAATAAATTGCGCAGGAGTAACATACGGAAATAACCTTCTAAATTATAAAGACGAAGACTGGGACAAAACATACGAAGTAAACCTAAAGGCTCCGTATCAATTATCAAAAAAAGCAGCCGAACACATGAAGACCACAGGAGGCTCAATTATTAACATAACAAGCTTAAACTCTGAACTAGGCTTTCCGAATAACCCAGCATATGTTGCCACAAAAGGAGGGCTAAAGCAATTGACAAAATCTCTCGCAGTGGATCTAGGCAAACATAACATAAGAGTCAACAATATCGGCCCTGGATACATTAGGACAAACATGACGAAACAAGGATGGACAAACAATAAAGAAGAAATAGAAAAAAGAACTATACTAGGAAGATGGGGAGAGCCAGAAGACTTAATTGGAGCGGTGGTTTTTTTACTATCAGAAGCGTCAGCTTATATAACAGGTCAAGACATATATGTCGACGGAGGCTATTTAGCAAAGGGTTTATAGTTTCATGAAAAAAATTAAAGTACTAGCTATCATACCAGCTCGAGCAGGCAGCAAGGGAATTAAAAATAAAAATATTAAAGTAATAAATAAAAAGCCCTTAATTGCTTATAGTATATTATGCGCTAAAGAATCGCAGTTAGTAGATAAAACCATAGTTACAACTGACAGCGCAAAAATAGCATCTATATCAAAAAAATATGGCGCATACGTGCCATTCAAAAGGCCTGCGCATGTGTCGGGAGACCATGCAACAGATTACGATACAATAAGACATGTAGTTGATGAGTTTGAAAAAATTTACAAATATTATCCAGAAATAATTGTGCACCTTAGACCAACTTCTCCACACAGGCCTTCAGGAATTATAGATAAATGTGTCAAAATGTTAGCTCGGTCGGACTCAGAAAGCTTAAGGTGCGTAACTGAATGTGTTGGAGCTGTAACGCCTTATAAAATGTGGAACATAGATGAACAAAGCAAGTTAAAGCCTGTTTTGAATTTACCAGGGTTAAAAGAACCATTTAATGCGCCACGACAATTACTTCCTAAAACATACCTACAGACAGGAACCGTAGATGTCGTTAAAGTAAAAACTATTTTAGACAAAAGGAGTATGACTGGTGACAATATAATGTCATATGTTGTTGATAGTGAATACGCACTTGATATAGACGATCACAACGATCTTAAAATCATGAGATCTAAATTTAAAACAATTAACCATGAATAACACAAAAGAAGAATTACAACAAGAAATACAAAGACTTTACTCAGAAGATGGGGTAAAAGGAAATGATAACTGGGGAAAAGTCAGAAGCGCTAATCAGTTTGATAGAAAAGTTAGAGAATACGACTTTGGCTCAAGAACCTGTTTTGAAAAAAAAGACGAACAAGCATATGCCGATCTACAAGCCTCGAGAGGGCTAAGCTTAGATCCCGAAAAATCCATAGAAGAAAATTTAGAATGGGTTGACAAAGATAGCGATAAGTTGCCGCCAAATGATATAGTTAGAATACAAGAGTTAATGGAGCTTCTTGATTTTGATAAACTAGAAAATTTTATTGAACTTGGGTTTAGGTCGCCTAGATTATTAAAGTCCTATAAACAGTATTTTAAAAATTGCATTGGCTACGACATAGTTAAGGCAAATGTTCTAACCTCGCAGTGCCTTGGATATGATTGTGAAGTACATGATTTAAGTTCAGACGAGCCTATAGACCTTAAACAAAAAAGCATCGTTGCGGCGTATCATGTTTTTGAACATCTCCCCGATCCATTACAAACATTAAATAAAATTTATAAAAGCCTATGCCCAGACTCATACTTTCATATTGAAATTCCACTTGAAAAGGTAGACGACCCAGTAGTTAGATATGCCCATTGCACTTCTTTTAGGTTAGGAGATTTACAATTAATGTTGAAAGATGTTGGTTTTTCGGTAGTATTTAACGCAATAGGCGTCAATACACAACGAATTTTAGCAAAAAAATGAAAAAATACTTAGTTACAGGCGGAGCAGGCTTTATCGGAAGCCACATCGTAGATAAACTTTTAGAGCAAGGGAACGAGGTAATCGTAGTTGACAATTTCTCCGCAGGAGGAAATAATGTTAACCCTAAAGCAGAAGCGATAAACATCGATATTAGCGAAAGGAGAAGTCGCCTTGACTTATGCAAAGCAATGGAGGGGGTAGATACCGTTTTCCATTGCGCTGCGCTAGCTCGAGTACAGCCTTCAATCGAGGAGCCCCAAAAATACCATAAAGTTAACGTAGACGGCACGCTTAACGTGCTCATGTCAGCAAAAGAATCTGGAGTGCGCAGGGTGGTATACAGCGCCTCTTCTTCGGCGTACGGAGATCAGTCAAAAATGCCATTAGTAGAAACAATGCCCACTGCGCCAATCAGTCCGTACGGATTACAGAAGCTTATCGGAGAGCAGTATTGTTTTGTTTTTTCAAAATGTTATGGACTAGAAACTGTTAGCCTTAGATATTTCAATATTTACGGAGAAAGACAAGTTGCTGGCGGAGCTTATTCGACAGCAATCGGAACCTTTTTAAAACAGAAACAAGACAAAACCAGTCTCACAATCACAAACGACGGAGAACAACGTAGAGACTTTACTTATGTTGGAGACGTTGTTGAAGCAAATATTCTTGCCTCTCAAAGTGAAAAAGTTGGTGAGGGAGAGGTTATCAACATTGGAAGAGGAGACAACTACTCTATGAACGAAGTAGCAGATTTAATTGGTGGCGATAAAGAATATATTGGAGAAAGACTCGAACCAAGAGAAACTCTTGCAGACAATTCCCTTGCGAAAGAGTTGCTAGACTGGGCTCCAAAGACAGACTTAAAAGACTGGCTTTCTTTAGATTCTCCTTGACCTGATCATATAAAGTGTAATATAATACCACTAAATGATGCAGGTACAAATTAAAAAAATCCACGATGATGCCCACTCCCCATCAAGAAACAGCGCAGGAGACGCAGGGTACGATCTATATGCAATAGGCCACGACATAATCAAAGCTGGAGAAAGACAGCTTGTTCCCACTGGGATTAGCATAAGCATCCCCCGAGGCTACTACGGAAGAGTTGCCCCCCGCTCAGGATTAGCTCTTAGAGACGGAATAGATGTACTAGCTGGAGTGATCGACGCAGGATATCGCGGGGAAGTGGGGGTAATCCTCATGAACTTTGGAGACAAAAACTTTGCCTTCAGAAAGGGAGACAGAATCGCCCAATTAATTATAGAAAAATGCCACGAAGTCGAATGGCAAGAAGTTGACGAACTCAACGGAACGACCAGAGGAGATGACGGCTTTGGCAGTTCTGGAGAATGAACTATAGCATAGTCACTTCATTCAATAACAGACTATACGACAACGAACATCAACACGTTGTTAAATCCGTTCAAGAAAAATGCCCGAACGTAGATTTTTATGTTTACAATGAAAATTCATTTTTAAACGAAGATTTGCATATCGATGGCGCAACTAATCTAGACTTATTTAAACAAATTCCAGACTTAAAAAACTTTCTAGAGACTTCTAAATTCAAGGATTGCCACAAGATAGGCAAAAGAAATTCAAAGAAGTACTGGAGCAACCCAAACCAACACCTCTTAAACAACGAGCACTGGAACAGAAATTCTATTTTTTGGTTCAGAAAAGTATGTGCTATTTATGACTGCGCGAAGATATGTAAAACGCCAATTATGATTTGGTTGGATTCTGACATTTTTATTAAAAAGGCCCTTGACGAGACCTTTTTAAACTTTGTTGATAAATATGATTTTTGTGGTCATTTTAGAAAAAATTTCACAGGGTGGAAGGCTACCGATTCTGGCATTATGTCGTTCAACTTAAACAAAAACTGCATATTCTTCATAGAAAAGCTTATGGAGCACTTTTTGTCTGGCGAAGTCTTCAAGAACAAGCGGTGGGATGACGGATATATTTTTGATGTAATGATCTATAAGTGCAGAGATTGGCTAAAATGCTGCGGCCTCACTAAGATTTTTGGCTGCGATTTCAACCTAGACGAATACTTCTTTCACGATAAAGGTTGGACAACAATGGACAGTTAATATTTTTTAAAAAATATATTAAAATATATCTTCCCACAATCGCATTTTCTTTTTGACTTCGGCAGAGTTTTGCTGTAATATAGTTTACCTCTGCCTCACTAAGACCAGAATAAACAATTTTTAAATAAATGGAACCTAAAACAACTGTCACTAATGGCCTCGATGAAATCGCAAATTTTACATTCACAAGTAAGTATGCACGCTACAGCGAAAAACATAAGCGCAGGGAAAGCTGGAAAGAGGCAATTACTAGAGTTGAAGAGATGCACGTTGAGAAGTATAACTTTCTCAGCGAAGAAGATAAACAAGAAATCACATGGGCATTTGACTTAGTTAGAGACAAGAGGGCGGTTCCCTCAATGCGCTCAATGCAGTTCGCAGGCGCGGCTGTTACGGCCCACAACGCTCGCATGTTCAACTGTTCGTGCAGGCACATTGACTCCATCAGGTCTTTCGCAGAATGCTTCTATTTATTGCTTTGTGGCTGCGGCGTTGACTTTGGATTAACCAAGAAATATCTCAGCAGACTTCCAGATTTAGTGGATGCAGACAGCAAAACAGGTATTGTTTTAATGTATGCAGTTGAAGACAGCATCGAAGGATGGGCTGACTCGCTCGAGGCACAACTAAATTCTTATTTCAAAAACACAGCTTATAGCGGTAGAAAAATAGTTTTTGACTATAGCAAGATTCGCCGAAAAGGAGCTAAACTCAAAACTGGCGGCGGAAAAGCCCCAGGCTACAGCGGTCTCAAAAACGCCCATATCAAGATCAAAAAGCTTTTTGATAATATCGTCGAAAAAGAAAACCAATCCAGACTCAAACCAATTGGAGCGTATGACATACTAATGCATTGCTCAGACGCAGTGCTCAGCGGAGGAATCCGCAGAGCGGCAACTTCCGTCGTATTTGATCATGATGACGAGGAAATGATGAAGGCAAAAACAGGAAACTGGTTCAAGGAAAACCCACAGAGAGCC
>Ga0080013_1001403_pt1 | contig 32141 bp, 37 predicted proteins | sample ETNvirenome_6_85_FD_69236 | JGI IMG/M metagenome (GOLD analysis project Ga0080013, IMG submission 69236) | Marine viral communities from the Pacific Ocean - ETNP_6_85 (SPADES assembly) (version 2) | ecosystem: Environmental > Aquatic > Marine > Oceanic | place: Pacific Ocean | collected 2013-06-19
ATGAGTGATTTGCTAGAAACTTCTGGTGGTACTTATGACCGACTTTGGATTGCACCTTTAGATAGTCTTACTACATCAGTTACTAGAGTTAATACAATGATACTGGACAATATCGTATCTAGTGGTGGAACTTGTGATTTAAAGAAACTGAATATCGGAGAATTAATTATTGAGTTCAATCGTATTGGTGGAGATAGCTCATTGGTAACTAAAGCGCTTACTGTAAGTTCTACTGTTAAAAGTGCTAATTGGGCAGTAACAGGCAATATTGAAGTTCTTATGGCAGAAGTAGCGAGGCAACCAGACTAATGCCCTTATACGAATTCCTTTGTAATAATTCTAAATGTGAAACTGAATCCTTTGAAGTCATTACCAGCTATGATGAGACAATAGAAAGATGTCCTGATTGTAAGGAAGGCAGCAAAGAGAGAAAGAAGTTTTATCAATTTGATTTTAGGATGTAGGGCCTAGTTATAGTCCAGACCCAAGACTTAACTATTTAGTTTTCGTAAAACTGTTCGTGCTTATAATTCAGTTTGTTATCTAAAGCATTTTGAGTTGTGTTAATGCCTGTTAATTCTTTTAAAGCGTATTCATTCATAAAATTATCAACAATTCTTACTAATAATCTCATTTTTAATTCGCTTACTAAATCGCTGTTATGAACTAACCAATATAATTGTTCAATATCTTTATCTTCATGAACACCTATCATGCCATTCTTAACACCTTTATTATTTTTATCTCTTCTATAAGAAACTAAATAATATTCAAGCTGTTTGTGTAGAGACCTTATCTCTTCTTTGTTTGGTTTCATTTCTACCTCCGTAGATTGTTTGTTTTGAGATTAAAAATTAAAATCTCTACCATCAATTATATACTAATACAGTCCACTGTCAATCCATAACACCCCAAAATAAAGGGTAAAAACATGGACTATTTAGGGTTTACCTGTTCTTTTTTTCACAGGTCAGAGGTGTTTTAGGTTTAGTGACTTTAAGACAAATATGTTTTGCTTAGTTTATTTTTCTTAGCTTTTTTATTATAAATGTCTACAATTTTAGTTGCACCATGAACTCCATCATGCTCTGCCTGAAACTTAATTTCAGGTATTAATTGTTTTGGTGGATGCTCACTTAACTTACTAATTAACCTTTTGTAATCTACAACTTTTCCGTATGTATTAACTATTGTTTTGATAGCCCTCAACATTTCCCTATTCAAACTTCTTTCTTTGTATGCAGTATCTTTGTATGCTTTTATTAGTACATCTAATACCTTTTGTAAGCATCCTTCTCTGTGCAAAGCCCTAATATCAGTAATAGCATTTACATAAGGGTATGCTTCATGATCGATGCCTTTGATATTTACACCTAAAGAGTTGCAGATTGTGTAAATTTCGTTAGATTCTTTGTGACCTGCAACAACTGATGCTTTAAATTCATCAACGCTGCTTAGTCTTTTTCTTTGTATATTAAATTTATGATATAAGTCGGCCCTAGATTGCAACTTCATATACTCAAGCGGTTCAACAGTAATTTCAATATCTTCACCATGTAGAAGTTTCATGGCATTAATTCTGTGGTTTCCATCAAGTATTTCATATTTGTAATCTCGATTTTCTAAACTTACATCACAGATTATTAATTTACCAAATAACCTTTCATCAAAATTATTTGCTATTTCTTTTACATGGGATTGGTTTAATGCTCTTGCATATAATTTATTAATACCGCATTGTTTTAAACTTATTGATTGCCAATTCTTTTCTAATTGAACAGTACCTATCGTGATTTCGTCTTTGTTTTTAATCCATGAACCATTTGTCCAGCTTATACTCATATACTCTCCTTAGTTAGCGTTTGTTTATAGGTAAAACAAATTTATCATACTTAGATAACTATGTAAAACAGAGAAGTTATCGTACACTAAAGACGGCATAGGACAAAGAAAAGACTCCTAGCTATTAAACCAGGAGTCTTCACAAACAATCCACTAACTTGGAGGTTAATTCAAGTAGTGTGGACATATAATTCTATATCAGAATGTAATTCATGTAAACTAAATTGTCCAAGAACTAAAAGGACAGTTTCCCAAAATTTCCCAATTTAGAATTTAAGTTTGGAATGTCTGTATATCAACAAACATTGGTGCATCATTTCTTATCCTATCCTCTATTATCTTTACATATTCTGGATTTAGTTCAATTAATATCGCATCTCTACCTAATCTATCAGCTACAAGTCCTGTAGTTCCAGCACCTGCGAATGGATCTAACACAACTTGAGGCTGCACTTTTGTTTTACAGTCGCAGTCAGGTATCCACCCAATAAATTTAACCGAATCAACTAATCCACTTGGCCCTGATATATGACCATCAGTCCTACCTGTTCTTTCAGCATAATATTTTCTTTGCGATTCCATATCTCTATCAGGATTCTTTTCTCTGTCGAACTGCCTGATATATGGTTTCTTACAATTTGAACATTGTCCATGTTCACTTGTTCCTGCTTTTATACATAATTCAGGTATCTCAGTTGGGAATGTAGCAAAGTGTGCTTCAGAATAAGGTTTGGTAGTAATTGTCCAAACATCTCGTTTGTTTCTTTTTCCGTTGTCAGTATACTTGTTGCCACTATAGGTAAGATGTTTTTTAGAATCATTATCTCCGTACTTGTTGCCACCAAATTTAGCATTAGTTTCGCCTATATTCATTGATTCTTCTTTTATAGCTTCAGCATCGTAATAGTATTTAGCAGATTTAGTTAATAAAAATATATATTCATGCGACTTAGTGCATCGGTCTTTAACAGACTCAGGCATTGGATTTGGTTTTGCCCATATAATATCTTGCCTTAAATACCAACCATCATCTTGCAAAGCAAAGGCTACTCGCCATGGAATACCTACTAAATCTTTAGACTTTAACCCTTTTACTTTATGATTCAATGCAACTTTTTGTGCATTTCTGCCTTCTGGATAAATAGGATCTTTAATATCCCCTTTGTGACCTGTACCTACATAACTATCCCCTAAGTTCAACCAAACAGTACCATCATCTTTAAGGACTCTTTTTACTTCTTTAAATACATTAACTAAGGACTGCACATATTCTTGTGGAGTTTTTTCTAATCCTAGCTGTTCAGATTCACCATAATCCCTCAATGCCCAATATGGTGGACTGGTAACAACACATTGAACAGATTCATTATCTAGTTCTTTTAGTTTGTCTATGCAGTTTCCTTGTAAAATCTTAATCATTTAACCTCCTGTGTTATTGTTTATCGTTTTCTATTAAATAATTTCTGTAATGTTGCATATTTTTTCCTCTGATAAACTTTGATGCTTTTACTAATTTATTTCTATTGCTCCGTCTGTAAATTGAAAAGTCTTTCTTTTTATTGCTTGGTTCTTCTTGTATTTGAAACAAAGGTTCTTGTAAATTTTTGATCCATACATTTATATCTCTCATACGAGCTGCTCCTCCAGGTTGAACAGATGTGCATTTATATCCCATCTTTTGCCAAAATCCATTTGAGTCTAAATTAGAGGCACATCTTAATCTTATGCTCATGCAACCTTTTAAATTAGCCATAGTTTCTAAATTAGAAACAAGACCAGCTCCATACCATTGACCTCTTAAATCATATTCGATGGCAGCCTGATGAATTTTTAAATGTTGTTGAGGTAACCCATGATATAAATAACCAGCAGGAGATCCATTCACTACGGCTAGTATGATTCTGTGTGATTCGATCTCTCTTTCAAAAGTTGTTGTTGGATAAAATGCTAATTCTTCTGCATTTTTTTTCTGTAAGTGATCTATATATTTTAAATCTGATGTTGTTGCTAATCTTATTTCTAAATCCATATTCATATACTTAAATTCGTTGGTTTAACTTGATTAGGTTTAGGAACAAATATATTAGACCCATCACTATCTTCTATGAGTATCCTTATATAGTCCTCTGTAGTGTCTATAGCCTTGCATGGCCCATATTCCCTTATGATCCTGTCATCTTTGTACACAATGCCGTTCATAATGTCCTCTGTGGACTTTATGAGGTTGTTTAAATCGTAATCCATGACTGACTTGATAGTTCTACCATCTATCTCTCCTGACTTAGTTCTCTTAGCGTTAGGAGGAGCAGCAGGAACAGCACCAAACTCAAAAGATACTTTTATATGAGTATCTATCATGCCTGTAGTTCTCCCATGCCAAGCTACTCTTAGAGTATCTCTGATGACTTTACGCCATTCGTTATACCTCTTGGCTTTGGGATCAGTAAACCTGGACTTGTAGTTCTGTCTAGGTTGAGGCATAGCCCTGATATTAGTTTCTAGTCTTATCTTAGTATGAACTTTCACAACTTGATTGCTTTGAAATTCATTTTCTTTTTCTATTTGCATTGTCCATTCAGGATTCATGTTATGAATGTGTTTCGTGTCTTTTAATTTCATCTTTAATTAATAGATTTGCTAAACCTTCTAATTTATTCTTAAAATGTTCATCATTGCCATTAGGGTATCTATCTCCAATTATTTTTTTTATTTTAATAACTAATCCTTGTCTAATTTCTACTTTCATTGTTCTCTAACATCCTTTCCATCCATAACTATAAACCTACCTATTTGGCTATCTTTTAGTCTTGATACTACTGGAACACCAACAATCTTTTCTAGTTCTGATATTGAATGATTAGTAGTTACAAGTGTTCGCAACTTGTTTGCGTACCTGTAATCAATCAGTTCGTGATAAACGGATTCAGTCCAAGATGTAGAATACTCTCGGCCCAAATCGTCAAGAATTAATATTTGGGTTTTCTTAACTTGCTCAATCAAAGGTACTAAAATGTTCTGATTCATGTCGTTTTGGATTTGTCTTATAAGTTCTGTTGAAGAAAAAAATCTAAGCAGTTGGCCTTTATCTTCTATTAATCTGTAACCTGATGCAATAGCTAGGTGTGTTTTTCCTGTACCCACTTTACCATAAAGCGTTAAGAATGGTTCGTTTTCTAATCCTGACCATTCAATACAAGCCTGATATCCTTCTTTGGTTTTAGGATTCAGCTTTAAATCAAATTCATTAAACTTTTTTCTTCCAGGTAGTTCCGCTATCTTTAAATGCAATAGCCTACGATTTTTGTCCTCTGTTAATTCGTTGCTGCTCGGCAAATCTTCTTGTTTCTTCGTCAATATCTTTGCTGACGACTGATTGTCTTCCTTTTGGAAATCGTTTACTGACAGGTTTTTCATCTTTAGTTTCCTCTCTTTTGCACCAATTTATAAATGCAGTTAATGGTTGTTTGTATTTATATTTTTTTTCTACCTCAACAGCCGTAAAGAATGTTAAAGCCGAATCTTTCAAGATTTTATCAGAAAATCTTTCCTCTTGCATATCCACCCAATCATCATTCAGTTCAAGTCCGTTAACTTTTCGCAAAGTTGTAACCCAAACTTTTTCTTTCTTTATACTTTCTTTCTTTTTATTAAGGTTTATTATTCTTTTCTTTTCTTTTGTATTACTTTTCTTTTCTTTTCTTAATCCATCGGACATGGTTGTCCTATGGTTTTCACTATTATCATGTCCATCGGACATGGTTGTCCTATGGTTTAGGTTTAGTTCATCAGAAAAATGTCCTATGGTTTGCACACATTCTTTATCGTGTTCTCTTGTATTATCTCCTGTAATAATACGATAGACATTTCCGACATATTTACCTTTTGTTTGAGCCTTAGATATTTGGATCAGTCCAAGTTCCTGGAGTTGCAGTAACAATCTTCTTATTTGCCTTTCAACAAGTCCTGTTTTCTGACTAAGAATCTTCTGACTGGGCCAAGCACAAAGACAACCATTTCTAGCATAATCAAGTAACACTAACAATAGCAGTCTTTGGCCTGACTTTAATCCGTCTAATCTAAATGCCCATCCATGATGAGCAAACGACATTAGAGTTTACCTGTCGCTGCATCTTCAATGGCTTGTTTGCAATCAGGATCTAAGTTTGCTTTGCCTAGCATCCAGTTGGCCCAAGCCGTATCTTTTCTCACAACATCAATCAACTCTTTGCCTTTGTAGGTTTGCCAATCTCCTGTACCCATGTTCATAGTTACCAACCAAACTCCATTCTCATCTAATTTGCATGGAATTAAAGCATCGGTGTATTGCTTAGGTTTTGAATCCTGATTAACCTGGTTAGGTTTCCATTCATCTTCTACAGGTTGATCTGCGTACCTTACAACATCATCATCTTGGCTAAAGATACCAAAGCTATTACTTGCATACCTAATCCCCAAGACATAAGCTCTCTTGTAAGCCATAGCCATACCTCGCTGACGATTACCTGGTCTGTTTCCAAGTGGCTCTGATGTATCCCAAGTGCCAACACCTGAACCAACAACTTTGTCATCTTCATCAACAATGTCTAAGATTGTAATAATTTTAGTTCCCTGTTCTCCGTATGGTTCTTCAAACATATCTTTGAGTATTGCATTAAAACCAAACTCCTCTGCTAATTTTGCTGCTCCACCTACCCATAGAAAGTCTGATGTCTTGCCTTGAATCTTGCCAAAATCAACTCCCTCTTTCATTGAGTTTTTTAGCTTGTTAGATCGTTCCAATTTAGTTTCAATTATAATTTCTCCTAAATCTTCAGGATGTGGTTCTTTATTTACCATTACTTAACCTCCTTTTGTTTTCTAATTCCGTCTATGACGAATTGTCTAACTAGCGATGACGGAGAATTGCCAGTTAGTTTGGCTAACGCCTGTAATTTATCCCATATATCTTGTGGGAATAGTATGTGCCTTCCAATCATAATGCCTCCTTATTGGAAATTGTTATTTTAGTACCAATCTTTGTAGTTGCTCTGTTAATAGCGTCAGCAACTCCTCCGCCTTGTTTTAGAACTTTGTTTACCTCTAAAAGACTAACCTTCTCAGGTATAGTTCTTATTTCTGTATGCTCAGGAGTTATCATGGCTGCTAACTCATCAGGTTCAACCCATTCTCCTGCCGATGCTCTTAAATCATCAGGTTTAATAACTTTTTGTGATCCCCTATTAATTACCAACTCATTTCCTATGAGCTTACTGGCCCACACACTTTCCGATCTTTCATCAAACTCAATGTTTAATTCCTGTTCTAGTTTTTTCTTTTCGGCTTTCGCCTGGTCTATGGTAGAACATACATCTCTGTATCTTTTACCTAATTGATCTATTTGTTCTTTAGTTAGATTCATTTTTAACCTCTTTCTTTTTTATTGTTTTTAGTTTTTTAATGTGTTTTTTCACATCTTTGTTTAGCTGCCCACTCCAAAAAGCAAGTCTTTCAAGTTGCTCAATATCATCACTAATAAGTAATTTAAATGATGTGTCGGTTCGATCTGATTTTAGTTCTACCCATACATCTTTTAGTTTTAGTTCTACCCAATTAGTTCCTGGAGTAGTCGTAGTATCAAAAATCCTATTTGTTCTAAGACCCAAGAAATCCCCAAATCTTTTCAGTAAAATTCCTTCGTCAATCATTATTCTTCCTCCTCAAGTGCATTTTCACACTCAACTATAATTTCTTGTAATATTGATTGATACATACTTTGCATCAAATCACTACCTAAATCCTTTAAGTCTTCAATTAGTTCTTGTAATTTTTTTGTAGTTTTTTCGTAACTCATTATGTTCTCCTGTTTTCGTAGTTTGTTTCAACGATACTATCTATATCAGGAGTATCGGGCCTGTCTATTGCAGCAACTCTCTTTGCATATTCCTTGTCGGTTTCTACATGAGGAGTTGTATCAGTTTTTTGGCTAGGTTTTTCTGCAAGGTTCTCTAGCAGCCTGGCAGCCTTTATGATTTCAGGTTTCATGATCTCAAAATCATCAGTTTCCTGTAGTGATACTAAACATTGATTCAGAACATTTAGTATGTATTCTTTTGGTGTATATGATGTATTCATAATTAACCTCTTTTTTTTGTTTATAGTGAATTGTTTTATTTAGTTGTGTTGCTTGTCCGTTACCTCCTAGCAAAAAATTGTTCGTACAAATATTATATAACACATATTATGGATTATGCAAATATGCTATCAGTCCATTATATTTTAGCCTTAAGTTGTCCATTATATTTTAGCCTTAAGTTGTCCATTATATTTTAGCCTTCCAGGAACTAATTTTATCCTTTTTATGTCACCTAACTGTCACCTAACTGTCACCTAACTGTCACCTATAAGCCCCTAAATTTTTTATTAAAATCGTAAGTTAAGAGTAGACAATAAAAAATAAAAGGTATTGATTCATTACCAAAATCATTACCAAAATCATTACCACTATTTAAAAATTTGGGCCTTAAAAAACGTAATATCAAATAAGAGATAAAAATAATTAGCTCCAGGAAGGAGGTTAAAAAAATGATGAAGCTTAATATAGAAATAAGTTCTAAATATTGGTCTAGGGGAGATTCTACAGAATTTCCTGTTGAGATTGAAGCAATAATTAGAGCTGTTCATAAAAAAATGTATGATAGCAGCACTGAACTTGATTTTACTGATGTTGAATATCATTACACTATAACCGATAACGACTAAACCAACTAAATTAATTATAAACAATCCATAAAGGGAGGTATAAAAAATGAATACATTTATAAAATTGTTTTTCAGTTTTTCAGTAATAAATAATATTTTAATATTGTTATTGTTCATAAATTGGATTAACTAAAGTTTGTGGGCCATAGGGGAGGATTCTTCCAGGTTCTCCCCTACCCTATTGTTTAAATACGTTTTAAACGTGTTTATGTGCTATTTTAAACATGTTTTATAGCCTAGATGATAATTAGTACCCTAAACGCTAAAAACTCCCCTAAATGAAATTAATCAATTAAGGGAGTAATTTATTTATTTATGGTTTTTAACTGTTGTTAATGAAGCTAAATTAAATCCGTGTTTTTTCATCATCTTATTTTCATGGCTTGTAATTAAATAGTCATAAGCACTATAAAAATATTTTTGATTGGTATTTAATAAATTCCCTTTTTTATCTGTTAAGCCAATACAATGATTATTATATTCATAAGTCACGTTGTAATTGCCTAAAGTGTCTTTAGATACTATGTAGCCTTCATTGGCCCAGTAGACCTGTACCCCATCATCAACTAGCTTTTTTATTTTTGCAGCCGTTGGTTTTTTAATTGTTACTATCATTTAAAACCTCCAGTTTTAATTAATTGTTTGTAAAGTTCTTTTAAGTTCCTGGCTGCATTTTGAACACAATACAACCCCTGCAACTAAAAATAATGAGCCGTTGTAAAATTCAATTAACGGCGGAATGCAATTTCTACAACCTTTGTTTATTTCTTCTAAAGTTCTCATTTAAAACCTCCAGGTTTAATTGTTTGTATTTATTTAGTGTCTAGTTTTATTACTAATTCCTCATAAGTGGAACTATTTAAATCTTTTATTGGATCATTCATTTTTTTAACCTCTTTCTAATGTATTGTTTATTAATTATTATAGTTACAATCGTCTTGGTGTAAGTCTGCATAAAAGACATCACAATCACAATCATTTAATGGGCAATGAAAATCAGAATGATGAAGTTCTTCTATATCTGATTTCTCCAATTCTTCATTTGCCCAACTATCACTGATCATGACATAAACTTTGCCTTTGTATTTCAATGCAGTTGGTTTATCGTTAGTCATATTAACCTCCAGTTTTAATGTGTTGTTTATTAATAGTTTGCAGTATTGCTTAATTGTGTTTTGTGGTCTTTTATTAGTTGGTGTGTTTTGTAACTTAAATCCTGATACGCTTCTGTTTCATGGTTCATACCTATTAAATGAACTAAATTTCTTATAATTGCAAGATCAGCTTGATTATATGAATTTCTTTTTAAAATATCAGTTTCAACTTTATCTAATCTTTTTAAAATATCGTGCTGTATTTGTTCATCTATATTATTCATTTTTTAACCTCTTTTAATGTGTTGTTTATGAGTTCTTAGAATCCATACTACCACCATAATTAAATTATTGTCAACCCCTTTTATAAAATTGTATTTTTTATTATTTAAAAGAGTAGGGGATTACCTCCAGGAATTAAAAGAATAGGGGAGTACAGGTAATATTTTTACGGCTGCTAAGAATAATAATTATTTGAGCTAATATTCAAAACTCTACTATATATAATATAAAGCCCTAAAAATTGGATATAGAACACCTTAAAATAATTGTAGTAGGGGAGCGGTAGGGGATTACTTTAAAAGGTTCTACCCTACTGATATTTTAACTGGTTATTTTTAAAGATATTTTGATTTTTTCTTATAAATATTATTGAGGATTATAAGAGTTATTTATAAGAGTAAATTATTTTATAGGGGAATTATATTGCTGCTTGGATTCGCTGGCGTTCCCTTTTCTTTTAAGGTTGGCTTAGTCTAGCAGTTTAAACTTAATCTTTTCTTTTATTTCTTTAGATATTCTTATATTTAAATCTATCTTAAAAGTACCGCCGATAGACCGACTGCCGTATATAGTATATATATGAGGCACTCAGAGCGTTGAAACAACAATTTAAACTTGAATACCTCTTAAATTTAGATAAAGACCACCCCTTATATATAGGAGTCCTATAGATTAAAATCGCTAACTTCCCTGACTAGATAAGCATTGATACTCCCGACCCTGTATCCCTTATGTAGTCCTGACAGCGACACTTGCCCTATCAGTAGGAGTAACCATATAGGTTTTGGTCTTTTTGAGGTGACCTGGTTCACCTATTTCGTTACTGTGCGGTTACATTAATTATCGATAAGTGTATAATTAATAATTATTTTCGGTCAAGATGTCCGTTAGATTTTAGCCCTAAGTATGTAAGGGAGATGTAATTATGGCTATACAAAATATGCTTGCAAAAAGCTCTTCTGGTGTATCCGAAATAGAAAGGCGTGTTCTCAAGGCAATTCCTGAATGGAAGAAGTGGACAAGGCAGCTAAAACAGGTCTATGTACTCCTACCTGTATTTGGTTCCACAAGTGACGGAATACACGAAATGTGTGAGGAGTTTGGTTGGAATAAAGAGAAACTAGCAGAGAAAATTAGTTCTACCCTATCGTTTAAGAAGAGACTAGATCAATACAGGAAAGAGGACTCCTACCCTATCTTTCCAGGTTCCAAGAAAACTTATATTAAGAAGTCGCATTTAGACACTGTATATGCACACGAGTCTGCTGTGATTAGCTTTATGCACTTGGAGAGAGCAAAGGCACAAGGTAGTGCTGGTGTGAACTTTGCACTTAAGATGATGGCAAACGGATACTTGGAACACATGGAACCTGTTTCATCGAGACCTGAGATTAAATACTTTATGGAAGATCAGAGGCAGCCAGGGATAGTGCAAGACAATGGTCATGTACCTGAAGCAGACTATTCTGGAGACGGATTGCCAGATTTATGATGTGTGGCAGACAAGATTTAGGTTGCAAGCAAAGAATGTTTGCAAACGGATTGTGTAGACAACACCACTACTATTTTGCAAAAAAAACAAGACAAGACGAGGAGAAAAAGAATGGCAAGTTTAAACAAAGTTTTATTAATAGGTAATGTTGGAGGGGATCCTGAATTAAGGTACACACCTGACCAGACACCTGTAACCAACTTTTCAATAGCCGTAAACTACAGAAGAAAGGTGAGTGAAGCCTCACAAGATGAAACCGAATGGTTCAACATAGTTTGCTTCGGTAAAACTGCCGAGAATGTAAACAAGTACCTAACCAAAGGTCAGAGAGTATACATAGAGGGCAGATTTCAAAGCAAAGAGTATTCCGATCAAGAAGGGAACCAAAAGAAATCATTTGAAGTAATTGCAAGTGACATCAAGTTTTTAAACACTAAGGCTGAAGCCGAGACAATGCAAAGCCAAAAACCACAGGAGACGAACTAGAGCATGCCCAATATGTACGAAGCCTATCCTTGGCAAAAGGAGATGCACGAATCCAAAGCTAAGATTAAGTTTGTACAGGCAGGTAGACGAGCAGGTAAAACCAGATCTGCCCTACAGGAAGCACTACGGCAAATAAGAGAAGCCTCTATAAATCCAGTGCAGTTTCCAGGCAAGGGAGAAAAGCTAACAGCAGAACAAGCAGGTCTTGTACCTCCTATACATATTTGGACAGTTGCTCCTACAAGAGCTCAGATGATGCAGGTGTGGAACGAGATGCAAGCGTTTATTCCCAAGCATATTGTTCGTAAAACCAGAACCAAGGCTCAAGGTGGTGGCAGAGGTGGCGGATTTAAACAAGATGACTTGCATGTATGGTTGGATCTAAAAGACGAAAAAGGTAATTGGCTACCTAATAGATGGCGACATTCGGTATTCTGGGAACTTAAATCTGCTGACAACCCTGAAGGACTACAAACTGTAGGATTAGATTTTCTACACATGGCAGAGAGCCAAGATATCAAAGAGGCTGCTTGGAATAAAGTAAGGCCTACACTTAACTCTCCTGGAAGATTGGGTAGGGCCATTGTCGAGGGCGTTCCTCCAGAAAGCTCCCAACACTGGTTTGCACGAAACTACAAGATGGCGAAGGAAAACAGGTCTGAAAGAAGACAGGCTTTCCATGCTTCTACCTTTGACAACCCCTACCTGACAGAAGACGACAGACTTGAGATTGAGGAGGAGAAAGGATCTTTGACTGAAGGTATATGGGAAAGGTTCTATATGGCAAAGCAACCTGAAGGTGCAGGTAACTTCTTCAGAAATATAACCAAAGCATATTCAGGAGGAGCATACGAAATGATGGCTCCTGTAGAAGGTGAAAAGTATGTTGCAGGTTTAGACATAGGTAGATCCAACGATCCCACTGTAATTATAATTAAAAATCGTGTGACAAGAACTTCCGTATTTGCAGTTGAACTTATGAAGACGGATTGGTCACTGCAACTTGAAACAATTAAACGAGAAGCTGTGAGGTGGAATCTTGAAGAGATTTACATGGACTCGACAGGTCTTGGTGGTAAATTAGGAGAAGATGTGCTTTATCGTGAACTAATGGAACACTCAATTCCTGTTGTGGGATACAACTTTACTCCTGGCAAAAAGTATCAGTTATTTTTAGATTACGCACTGTCGCTTGAAAAAGAGACTGTTGCATTTCCACAGAGTTTCGGTAAACTAATAAGTCAGTTAGAAGACATTGCTCATAGGGAAACGGCAAATAGAGGTCATCAATTTTATTCGGTGTCAAACGGACATGATGACTGGGTGGATGCAGAATGTTTAGCTTTAATGGCTTGCGATCCTGCACAAGATGTTGTGGATCTTCTGACAGTTCCAAGATCGACAAGAGGCATAAAGCCTTTAAATAGCAATTATAAAAATAAGGGTTCTAGGTTGCTGGAGTGGAGAAGACAGAGGAAAGAACTTGCATTAAAAGAAGAAGGAACTGAAGTCCTATGACTATGAGTTATAACGCATCTTCACAAGGTGGAATGAATCCACAGGAAGAAATTGATAGAGAGAGTGCCAATCCTTTAGAAGAATCTTTATTATCTTTGGAGTGGGTTCAATCAACATTAGCCTCATCAAGAGGAGAATTTAAAGAATTTTACGAAAATTGCGAAGAAGCAGAAGATTTTTATTTATCAAACTTTGATTTCTCAGTTCCAGAAACAGGTTCACAGATAAGGTTAGGAACAGCACACTCAACAATTAACACACTTGTTGCACACGTCACTCCACAATTTTTAGACATATCAGTTCCTCCACCAGGACCTAAAGGACAAGTAAGAGCAGAACTGCTTGAGAAGTTTCTCAGGGGTGCGAATCATATGCTTGAGCAGTTCTCACCAACTAGAAGAGAAACAGCAAAACACATGGCACTCTATGGAATATCATTTGAGAAAACAGAGTTCGCTGCTAACAGATGGGAAGACTTCCCAGAACCTCCAGAAGATGGAGACGTATCAGATTATAAAGAAAAGCTACAAGATGTTTTAAACAGGAGAAACATTAACTGGCCTATCACTTCAACTTGTATCAATCCTAAAATGATGGTGTGGGATACCAATAATATTCAAAATCCAAGATGGGTAATGCATTTTTACGAAATTGATGCTTCGTGGGTAAATGCACACTTTCCGTCTTGGGAAGGACCTGTAGAAGGAACAGTGGAATTTGTGGAAACCTGGACTCACAGTCAAGTATGTTACATGGCTGATGGCAAATTCGCATTAGAGCCAAAGCGACATGGCTATAAGACTTTGCCTTTTACAATGTACTGGCCCCATACAGGTCTGATGACAGAGGGAAATGATCCCTCATCACTTTATCGTGGAATACTGCATGGTAACTTTGATATGCTTAGAGCAGAATCAAGATTAGCTTCGCAGTACCTCGATATCGTAGGTAACTCTGCTTGGCCTACTAGAGACTTTAGAGGTCCTCCTGGTATTACCGAGCAGGTTATGGAACAGTATGAGGAGACTCCTGGTGCTAAAAACTTTTTACCGCAGAATGTAAATGTGGAAAGAGCAATAACACCAGATCCTCCTAGTTCAATCGTAATTGCACAACAAATGATGCAGTCAGCTATTGAATCTAATACTGCTCCTGCCGTATCAAGAGGAGAAAGACCAACTGGAGCAGCGAGTGGTTATCATACTGCTGTGTTAGCAGGGATTGCTGCACTTAACTTTGGTGCGTATGTAGAAGCTGCTCAAAGAGGACTACAAGATAGAAACTCTGTAATCTTGCACATTATTGAAAATGTAATCCAAGATAAGGTAACTGTATTTGGTAAAACAGAAACAGGCCCATTAGATGCGATAGTAAGACCTAATGATATAAGAGGTCATTATGTAAATATGGTACAACTCTCCCCTACTTCTCCAGAAGAACAGGAAAGAAAACTGAACTTGTGGAATAACTTGTGGAGAGCAGGATTCGTTGACCACGATACATCACTTAGAAAAGCAGGTGTATCTAATGCACTAGAAGTAAGATCAAAACTACTAGCAGAAAACTTCCTTAAGGGAGAACAAGTACAACAGGTTCTTCAAGGTGAGGCAGCGAGAAGAGTTCCATTACTACAACAGTTAGTTGAAGCTACAGGAATGACTAGCGGACAAGAAGCCGAACAGATAGCACAGAATATTTTAAATACGCAGGGAGAAACACAATTACCTAATGCAGGTAACTTTTCAAGTGCAAATCAACCTGCAAGATCACCAGCGACTGAAGCTGGCAGAGTAGAAACAAACACTAGACCTGTTGTTCCAGGTTCTCTTAGAGAGCAAGAACTTGTCGGAAGGCAAATAGCAGGACAAAGGACTGGCAACCGAAGAGTACCTACAAGTGATCTTCCGCCAGGTATGGGATAATGGCAGGTAAAGATAATTCAATAGAAATGGCATATAACGAGTTTGACACAATGGTTGGAAAGTTTTTAGAGCAGGCAAACATATCTTTTAAAGATGTTGCTAAACCTGAGTTACCCAAACAGAAAAAACAAAAGACCAAGGTTAATCCCTTGAATAAGATAAGCAACCCATTTAGGATATAGATATGACAACAGAACGATATGGTTATGACATAAAGCCAACAGAAACAGACTACAGAATAGCATTTAGAGGTGCAGATGGGAGAGATTATTATCAAAGGATCACAGCAGACTCTCCTGCTAAAGCATTAGCAATAGCAAATCAAATGTCGCAGGAAAGTGGAGCTGAAATTACAAGTTATCCTGTTGATGTTCTTGAATTGGAAAAACTTGGAGGAACACAATCTCCTTACACATCATTCTATAGGTGGCCTTACTCTCAGGTTAATACTGATATAGAAGGTACAACTACACCTTTAGGCTTGTCTCCATCAGTAGTTAATGCACAAAGAGAAGCAGGAACTAATTTACTATCAGCAAATGAATCTAGAATGCAAAATGTTAATTATGAAGGAGCAAATGGTCAAACATTTTACGGAGATGTTGATACAGGTTATGGAGTAGCAACACCTGGAATGGCTGGCAGTAGAGGAACAATTACAAATCCTTTTGATTATAACCCTGAATTTTCTGCACCAGGTTCAATAGACACAAGAACTCCAGTTAGAGAATTTGAAGGTGATGTTATAGAAAGTGGTGGGCCTTTATTTAAACCTGAGGTTGACGAAAAGGTTGGTGATTTTGACATACTTCCTCCTCCAAGTAAAGGATTTGTGTCAACTGAACAATCAGCAGAAAGAGAATTTTATAACCCTACAAATTACAGAAGAGAAGGTTATCCTGGAGAAGTAAGGCTTATTAGGGAAATAGAAAAAGATGGCACAATTTATAGAGAATATGAGTTTTTTGAAACAGGGGATAGGTCTACTCCAGCTTACAAAGGTTATTTTATTGTAGCACCAGGTGCAAGTGACATTTACGCAGATGCTTTTAGATTTGAATATCCAATAACAGATGAAGCGTTCCAAGAAGAAGTAAGTTGGGGAAATATAAAAGGCGAAGATTTTGCTGATGTTGCTTTAAACGAATCAAACAATTTAATAGAAAAACGAATATTTTTAGATTTTGCTGGCAAAGGAAATTCTTTGAGAGATATTTTTGATTCCATTGGAAGATCAATAAAAATTGATATGAGTGATTATACAACTAATCAAGTTAGAAGTTTAAACACTGGAGAGGTAATTCCAAGAGAAGAAAGAGATAAAGGAGATAGTTTAAAAATTGAATTAGGCGATGAAGTTGCAGAAAAAGCAGAAGATATAGATGCAATGGTTGGGTCGATAGAAGCAGGAATAGTTCCAGGTGGAGGAAAAGGTTTAGAAGATTTTTCGCAAAATAATGTTAGCATAGAAGATGTAGATGCAGAATTTTTAGATTTTGACTTAAATGATGCCCTCACAAACTTTTTAGCAACTGCTCCGTCTCTTGGAATAAACTTACCTTTGGATTCTGAAGGTAACCCAAGAACAATAACAGCAGCAGACTTTCCTGGATTTCCTGCCGAAATACTTGATCCATCAAACTTGTTCATTAGAGTAAGAGAGCAAGAAAGGGTTTTATCTGACCCAACTCAACCCTTTGATCCTGTAAATAATCCTTACGAAACAACAACTGTCGATAAGGTTGTTCCGAATCCTGCTGTCGAATTGTTACTTTCGCAATACGCACAACAAATACAAGGTTTAACTGATATTCAGGGTTCTGCTGATGACATTTTGCAAGCACAAGTAAGTGCTACTGGTGGCTTTGTTGGTGGGCCAGCAGGTTCATTAAGCATACAACAACTTGAAGATTTAGAAAGGTCTACTAGGTCAATACAAGCATCAGGTGGCAGGTTAGTACAAGAAAGAGTTTATGATGACCAAGGTAATCCAACAGAACAGTTTACAGAAAGGATAACACCACTTGCACAAGCTGACATAGATCAACAGCAAGCCGAATTAAGAGAACAAAGCGTTGCAAGACAACAAAGACTTGCAGAAGAGGCGTTAAGGCAATCAGGCGGATTGCTTGGTGGGTATTATTCTCCATTAACTGACCCTACAACAGGTGTTCCTATTGAAGGTGAACAGAGATTTGTTTCAGGTTTTACACCGCAACAATTATTAGAAAGGCAAGAACAAGAAGCAATAAGGCAAAGACAAGCAGAACTGGAACTTGTTAGAGCTCAATCAGCACCTACTATGTTTAGGAATATTGCCGACATATATTCAAACCCTGCACAGTTAGCAGCTATCGTAGCTTCAGGAGGATCTCCTTTATTAAGAGGTCAGTTGCCTGGGTCTCCTATCCAAAATAATGTTCAGTTAGACCCAAGTAATATTATTGGATATGCAGATGGGCAGCCTATTTACAATCAAACACCTACAACGCCTATATCTACTAATATAGCCGCTCCACCAAGATCACCAATTAATGTTGATGTTTCTGGTTTAAATGAACAGCAATTAAGAAACCTTAACCCTCTTGGACTAGCAACATTACAAGGTACATCAGCAGTTCAAGGCATTGACCCAAGCGAATTAGAAAAAATTGCAGCAAGCAATACTCCAGGAGGAATGGATCCATTGCAAGGATTCGGTGGAACTACGACAGTATTGGGGTATTAAATGGTAACACCATTAAGCATAGGCGATCCAAACAGAAGAGAGCAAAGAAGAAGGCGTAGACAACAATCTAGGCTTGCTAGAAGAGCTGAAGAAATAGGATCTACACCTATATATCAAGAACCAGGCACACCTTTAGGTCAAGCAGGTAGAGAAAGTTTGCAAGCAAAAGCAGATCGAAGACCAACTACTGCTTTAGGTAGAATTGAAAGAACTGAAAGACCAAGCTCAACATTGTCAAAAATAGGATCTGCCATTAGTTATACAGGCGATTTAGGCTCTGCATTTGCAGTTCAAGCATTAACAAGAAGTCCTTTACTAAGAGGGTTAATAGAGTCTAGTGCTGAAACACAAGAAAAAAAAGGTGGAACAGGAACTGAAAAAGCAGTTTATAAACTTATATCTGAAAGAAGAAAAGAGTTGCAGTCTCAAGGAGAAAGTTATTTATCTGCAACAAGGCAAGCATATAACGAAGCAAGAGAAAACAAAGAGTTTAGAAGAGGTGCTGCTTTTACTTCAGAAGTTTTATTTGATCCTCTAACATATCTTGGCATTGGTACAGTAAGTAAAGTATTTAAAGCTGGTAAAGCTGGAGTAAAATCAGGTGCAGAAGCAGTTGGTTTAGCGACAAAATCTCTTAAACGAATTTCGTCAAAACAAAAAGTAAGCGATGCTCTTGCAGAAAAAACAATCAACAAGCAGGGATTAGGAAAGATTACCCAGACTATATCAAAAATCCCTTTTATTGGCCCTTATGCAGAAAAATTTGTAACAACAATCAAAGGTCAAAATTTCACTTTAGATACATCAGACGGAATTCAAAAAGCAGTTGGTAAGTTCAATATATTAGCAGGAATAAGAGAGAATAGAATATCTGCTGCTATGGGAGCAATACTTCCAAGTGTAGCAAAACTTAAATTTGGTAGTCGTGGTCTTGCCTCAAGAAAAACAGCAGGCGAAGTAATGTTTGATGTAAATGATGCAGGTCAAGTTGCAGTAAAAGTAAAAAAATTTGCACAAGATGCTGATGGCAAAAATATAAATTTAACTAGCATTACGGAAAGAATAGGAATTGACGAAGTTGGAAGAAAATCAAAGTTAGGAGAAAAAGAATTTACTGTGTATGGATCTACAATTCAAAAACCTTTTACTAGTCTTGACCAAAATAAAATATTTGTTGGTAATGTCTTTGAAAGAGCCTTTCCAGTAATTAAAGACGGCGAAGGTCTTGATGATTTTGCACAAAGATATTTTAAAAAACAAGGCAGAGAAAATGCAAACAACTTAGGGTGGCTTGATTTGGATGCAGATGATTTAAGAAAATTTAGTGCTTTTGACTTAAATGATGACCAACTTAGATACATAAGAAATATATATAAACATTTAGACGAAATGGGTGACGAGATGGTTGAGGCAGGTGTAGATTTTACTAAACTTGCACAAAAATTTAATTTAGCTGATGGCACAGTAACAAAGCGTGCATATTTTCCAAGGCAACTTGTTTTTCAAGGGTTAGGCGAAGCTCAACAAAAAGCAATTATAAAAAATGTTGGCGGAGAAGGAAAAAGAACTTTTCAAAAAACTAGAAAAATACTAGACGATTCAGAATTTGATACGCAAATATCAGATTTAGTTGAAAACGGAACTATAAAGGTTGGAAATAGCATTGATGGTGTTATTGAGGCATACACTAGGGGTGCATTAAAACTTATTGACGAAGCTGTTGTTGAAAAAGAAATTGCAAAAGAAGTGTTTAAAGGTGGAACAAAAACATTTGCTATGAAAGGCGATACAAGAGCAAGAATATTAAAAGAAATAGGTAAAAAAGATATGACAACATCAAAAGTCAAAGAGACTCTAAGGCTTGCTGGTCTTAAAAGATTTGCTGACGATTTAGATGATGTTGGATTAGATGCAATTAAGAAAAGAATAGACGAGATGGAAAAACTTTCTTTTGGTAAAAATTATTTTTTTGAAGCTACTGATGACAAGTTTTTAAAAAAAATTGCTGCTTTAGAAAAAACACAAGCCTCAAAAGATTTTTCACTACTAGGTACAGCATCCAATATTGGTGATATTATGAGGGTTGGTAGAACTGGTTTTGACTTTGGTTTTTCGCTATTACAAGGTTTGCCAATGCTTGGCCTTGCGACTACAAAACTTCTTACAGGTAGTGTTAAAGAAGCTGGCAATCTATACAAAGCATGGGGAACATCAACTAAGCAAGGGTTTAAAGTTTTATTTCAAAAAGAATCAATGGAAACATTTATGGCAGAAGCTGCTCAAAAACAAATAACAATTATTGAAGATGGTGTGCCAGTAACAAAAAGTTTGCTTCAGGCTTTTGTTGACAATGGTGGTTCACTAGGTAGAAAAGCAACGGATATATACGCAGGACTTGACAACAGTATATTTTCTCCGTCAATAGGGCAAAAATTAGCAAAAGGAAGAAAAAAATTAACAGACCAAACACTTAGAAGGTTTGAAGATTCTTATACTCACGCATCAGATGTACTTAGACTTAAAGGTTTTGAAGCAATGTATCAAACTGCAAGTAAATCAGATGGTGGCCTTAGAGGATTAACTAATTTTTTAAACAAATCAACTGGTGCTTTAAATCCAACTGAAGCTGGAATAATGCCAAGTCAACAGCAAATTGAAAGAGCTTTTTTGTTTTTCTCTCCAAGATATACAAGAGCAAGTTTTTCTTTATTAGCGGATGTGTTTAGAGGTGGATTTAGAATGAACGAAGCTAGGCAAGCGTTAATTGGTACTGCTGCCTTTGGACTTGGAACATATATTGCAATGTCTGAAGCACTAGGCCAAGAACCTGACCTTGACCCTAGAAGTGGTAGTTTTTTACAACTAAAACTTGGCAATGATCGTGTTGGTATTGGATCTTTTTGGAGAAGTTTTACAAAAGCTGCTGTAAAAATTGGTGACAGTGCTACAACAGAAGAAGATATATTTGAAGAAGGTGTTTTGGGTAATTCATTTGATTATCTAACAGGCAGAGGTTCTCCAATAACAAATACTGTAAGAGATATGTGGAGAGGAGCCAACTTTTTAGGTCAAGAATTTGAAGACAAAGGTGATCTAGCACTACATATTGGTACGCAATTTTTACCATTTTGGGCAGAAAATCTTATGCTTGGTGACCCATACAGAAATGGTATTGCAGGAACTTTAGGAGAGTTTGGAGGACTCAACGCAAGACCTCAAACTGTTTGGGATAGAAGAAAGAACAGAAGAGACACTCTTGCCTATGATAAATATGGAAGACTGTTTAATGATTTGAATAAAGTTGAAAAAGATGAAATAAATAAAGACGAAAACATTGTTGAGTATACAAAACTTGCAAGGCAAATATCAGACAAAAATAATGATAAAATGTATGAACAATTAGAAATATATTACGATGAAAGAGACAGAATAAAAGATACATACGAAAATGATTTTGCTGAACTTTCGTCTGCTGTAGAAAACGGATTAATAAGTATTAGAGATTTAAATTCAAGTGACAGATGGAAAAAAATTAAAGCTGAGAGAAGAACAAGGTATAGTGATTTTTATGCAAGAATAGAACCAGGCGGTGATTTAGCAAATGCTGGTGAATACTTTTCAGCACTTGGAGAAAAGTATAATGAAGATCAACAAGTCGAAGACCAAATTGCTGAAATATACATACAAACTGTTTTAAATAACGAAGTTTTTGATAGACCAGAAGGTTACGACTACAGAGCAAAAGAGAAAGCTGAAGCAGATTTTATAAATAAGTATGGAACAGAAATGTATGATTACGCACAACAATTTTTAGCATCAGGAAAAACATTAATGCCCTACGAAGCTGAATTTTTAAATGCTAGAAAACAATTTGAGTATTTTTGGGAAGCATCAGAAAAAGCTGTAATTGAAAAAGAATCTGATCCAGAAACCGCAGAAGAAATATTAAGTGATTTTTACGCTTTAACTTCATCGCAAAGAGACGAAGTTTTAAGAGACTCGCCAAATGCATCATATATAAAAAAGTTAGTAAACAAAGTGTCTGGAGTTAAAAAAGCATTAAGACAACAAAATCCTGGATTAGATGGATTTTTATTTAGGTGGGGTTATTATGACACTTTGGCTCACACTGATAATAAAGGTCGTGAACGTATTTGGGAGACTACAGGATTTATAGCTCCTGATGTTTACCAAAACGGATTAAGAAAGTTTAAACCGAATATTTGACTTAAACCTAACTTCAATGTTATTTTAGAATAAAATGTCCTACGGACAAAATGTCCGATAGTTGAAGGAGTTACGGCTCATGGCAGACGAAAAAGAAGTTAAGGCTTCAGAAGAACAACAAGAAACTGTTACGGCAGAAGAACAGCAAATAGCTGAACAAGTAAATGATGCTGCAACGACACCAATGGAAGCTCAAGGGCAACCAGAAGAAGAGAAGGCAGAAACAACTCTTTCTCCAGAGAAGATAGCGGAAATGACAGCAAAGGCAGCAGCCGATGCTACAGATAAAGCATTAAATTCTTTTCAGGGAAGATTTGCCAATCATACGGCAAGTTCGCAAAAAGAGTTGCAGGAGATGATCGATAAAAGATTAGAACCTGTACTGAAATTTACTGAGAGTGTTGAACGAGCTCAAGTTGAACAGCTTGAACCTGAACAACAGGTTGAATACTACAAGTCTAAGTTGGAAGAGAAAAAAGAGACTCCTGCACAACAAGTGCAAGAACAACCTCAAGTTTCTCCACAACAACAGGTACTTGCAGAAACAACTAGGCAAATTATTCAGGAATCTGGATTAAATATCCAAGAAACTGATGAAAAGGTCTGGAAAGGGTGGAACCAAAATATGTCTACTGCACAGTTGATAAGACTGGCACAGAAGAACATAGATGAAATGGCTACACCTAAACAACCTGCACAGGCAACTGGACAACAAGAGCCTGCTCCTCAATCTCAGCCTCCGCCGAGTACGAGCTCTGCTCCTAAAGGTGGCAGTAACAGGGTATCAACTTTATCTGATTTATCTCAAATGATGGCCAATGGTCAAATTGATGCTACACAGTATCGTGCAGCGAAAAAAGAAATTAGCAATAAAGGCTACGCAAGCCTTTAATAAACTTAAGATAAAGGATTAATAAGATGGCAAGTGGACTATCACTATCGTCTAGTTCGAGTCTATCAGATATGTCTAACATTGTTATTGCTTCTGCAATAGCAAATATCGAGCCTGCTGGCCCTACAAACCAGTTAGTAGCAAGATATGACATCCCTAAAGGTGCAAAGCAAGTTAATATTCCAGTTTGGGGTAGAAACGATGCAGCAGCACTTACTGAGGGTATCGACATATCAGTTCCACAACAACTTTCTGTTACTGTGACAAGCGTAACTGCTTCTGAGCATGGTATTATGACTTTTGTTTCGGACAGACTAGCTAGACAAAACAACGAAGATATACTTGCACACGTTGGAGAAGTACAAGGTGGTGCTTTAGGAAGATTACTAGAAAGTGATCTTACAACTCTGTTCGATGGGTTTTCAAACTCAATCGGTGCAGCAGGAAGCTACCTTACTTACTACCACGTTGCAGGTGCAGTGTCTTTTTTAAAAACTGACAACGATGCTTCTTACGGAATGGCTCCAGGAACTGCAAGTGGTGTATTTCACCCTGAACAGATCAGAGCTTTCGTACAAGAAGTAACTGGTATCCAAGGTGGTGGATCAACTGGTATGGCTGCACAGCCTATCCCAGAAGGTGTTACTGCCGAAGTGATACAAAACTACTTCAGAGGAAATGAGAAAGCCTTTGGTGTTCCAATTTACCAATCAGGTGTATTAAGCCGAGATGGTTCTGGTGACTCTAAAGGTGCAATTTTCGTTCCACAGGCTTTAGCTTTGGCTATGGCTCATGAAATGGAAGCTGAAGAAGAAAGAGATGCTTCATTAAGAGGTACTGAGATGGTTATGGTTGGAGAATGGGGAGAAGCTGAAGTAGCTGATCCTTGGGGTGTTGAAATGCTCGGTGCATCAGACGCACTATAGGAGATTAGATGACTACTCAACAACAGGATTACTATACTAAAATGATCGACAGCAATGAAGATCATCTGTATACAACTATCTATGATTCAGTTAGTGGCGATCCTTTTCGTGTAAAAACGGAGAGGGTTGGTCATTACTTATCTAAGATAAAGAAAGAATCCAAGTTGGAGGGTAAACAATTAGTCTTCACTGGCGAATGGATACCATCCTTCGTCAAAACTAAACAAGAAATTATTGGTTCTCCGTCTTCCAGTGAGCCTAAACAGATCGCTTCTGTTGGGCAACCTAAAGCTGGGAAACGAAGACGAGGTAGGAGAGGTAGAAAGAAATGACTACTGATATAAAGACAGAACGATGGGAAACCATTGTGAAAGAAATCAAGTTTGAGAATCGTTGGAATACTACTCTTGAGAAACATCTTAAGGATAATAACCTGACAGAACTTCCTGAACCTGAATGGTCTGATGACCCTACTATGGCTTACATATACCTGCCTGCAAAATCGCTGAATGGCGAGGTTGTAAGGATGGACAAAACCAAAGCACGAATGTTTCCAGAAAGCATCGTTGGGTATCTTGATAAAGGCGGACTGATGAAGCTCCCTGCAAAGGTTGAAGCATCTCAGAGCTCGCAATCAAAAGAGCAGCTCCCCAAGATGGAAACGGAGAAACCAAAATCTCAAAAAATTAAATTACCTAAAATAGGAGAATAAAACAATGACTGTAGGTACTAGACAATACGAAAGTGTTAACTCATCTACTACTGATATGAGTGGTAGCGATGGAGATTTAACTCTTACTGCTGCAAGTGACAAGTTACAACTTGTTGATGCAGGTGGTAGTGGCAATGCTTTAGATTTAATTGCTATAGATGCTTCAGAAACTGGTATAACAACTGGATTTATGGAAGTATACATACAAAATGAGTCAGATGCTGATGAACAACTTCAAATTAGAGATGGTAACAACTCCGATAATGTAATCGGAATTGTAGACCAAAACTCTGGTGGATGGTTTAGATTCGTTGGTGGACAATGGGCATCGTCAACATCAGGAACTAACTAAAACAATTAGTTTAATAATAGTAGGAGAGGTTTTAGTACATCAATTACTAAGGTTTGATAAACCTTTCATTTCCTCTCCTACTATAAAAGGAGCAATATGGCAGAATTTACACCTCAACCTAAAGAGGAAGAACCTAAGAAAAAATCTTCTAAGAAAAAAGAAGAAAAAAAAGTAGAAGAAACTACTGAAAAATCTGAATAAGGAGAAACATGGCATTTGGACATGAAAAATTAGCAGTTGATGCTACAGTTAGGTCACTAACAGTACCTAATGACGTTAACTTTGCACAGATTAAAGTTGAAACAGCAGCAATAAGATACAGAATAGATGGCACAGACCCAGCAACTGCTGAAGGTGTGTTAGTTAGTGCAGGAGATGCTTTTACTGTTTATGGAGCAGATACTTTGGCTCAGATTAAAATGGTTGAAGCTACAAGCACAGATTCAGTTATAAACGTATCTTATGGTACTGCCAATACTGGAATACATGGCGTTATTATAAATACAGCAGCGTAGTAGGCTTATGGGTAAATATACTAAAGCCAACAAAAACAACATATTTAAAGAAGAACCTGAGATATCAGTTTCAGAACATACTGTCACTAAAAAAGGCAGAAAAATGAAAATGGTAATTCCAGAGGGTAAGATTGGATATGGTGACGTAGAATCTCATGCCCAAATGGCAGGTGATTTAGCAACTAAACATTCTGACGATACTAAGGCTGGTGAAAAAGTCTATGAAGAAGTTAGAAAACATAGGTCAGAAGATACTGGTTCAACTGTAGAAGAACACGAACTTAAAATGGCTTACGCAAAGATGCAAGGTCGCATGCCAGTAATCCAAACTTTTAATATAGCTGATCCTGTTACAGGACAAGTTATTGCACAAGAGTTCTTGTTCATGAAAACAGACAAGAATGGTTTAACTAGGCCACTTAAGATTAGAGTAGATGTTCAATCAGGTAAAACAACGGAGGTTCCAATATAATGGCAACTACAACTTTAGATACTCTTTTACCACAATTCGGTAGGGCTATTGGAGCCTTTATAGGTTCATTTACTACTACAACTGCTATTGGGGCAACAGGATCATTAACTGTAGTAATTTCTACAGAACTTACAGACTCTGGCTTTAATAATGATGATGCACTAAATGACACCTTTATTAAAATTACAAGTGCTAACAATGATGACACTGTAAGGCGTGTAACGGACTATACAGCAAGTTCTGGCACAATTACTATATCAGGTACTGATTTGACCAATGATAGTAGCACACAGGCTACTTTTGAACTTTACAGGTATGACCCTGACCAGTTAAGAGACTCCCTTAACGATGCTAGGTTAAACATATTTCCAAGATTATATAAAGAAATAAACGACAGAACACTTACACTAGCAGACACGCAGAACAAGTATGCAAGGCCTACATCTATAGCACCTGGATATGTAAGACAGGTATTTGAAGAAACAAGAATAGATGCCAATAGTTACGGAAACAATATTGTTGGTACTTTAAATTGTGATTTTGAGGAATGGAGTAATTCAACTACACCTGCCGATTGGGTAAACTCAAACTTTACAAGTATTACGCAAGAAGAAGAAACAACATCACCTGACAACTATATGGTTTTTTCAGGATCTTATTCTGCACAATTTCAAGTTGCAGCAAGTTCTGTAAATACAGCTTTGCTTACAGTTCCAAGTGGAACTAACTATAAAGGCGAAGAAATAAACGTAGGAGTATGGGTATATTCAAAGACTGCATCAAGAGTATCAGCTTGTATACAAATAGATTCTGATTCCGTATCAACAGGAACAACACACTCTGGAGGCGGATGGGAACGATTAACTCATACTTTAGATGCAAAAGATTTAGCTACAAGCGTAAAAGTTGGACTTCATGTAACAAGTGCATCTGATGCCTTTGTGTTTTATGCAGACGAAATAGTTGCTACAGCAGGGCAAAGCGAGACTCCTGCATTTATAGGTTCACCTTTGCTTGAATGGAGAGAAGAGGGTGACAATATATTATTAAAAAACTCAATATCTAACGCAGACAGAAGTTTGCACGTCAGAGGTATGGGTCTCCTTTCTGCCCTGTCCTCTGGCTCAGACACTATAGAAATAGACCAACAGCAATCTAGGTTGTTAATTAATCAAGCAGCTTCTCTTTGGTTCCAGCAAGACATAGACCAACTAGATGTCGCAGACTTAAATGCAGCACAGAGAAGACAAACACACTTTCAAAACCTTGTTAATCAAGGGCATGGTGCAATGGCTCCATTGTCTTTATTTAAAGGCCCAGCAGGAGTAAGTTATTAATGGCAACATCTCCTTACAGTTCAGACATAGTTTTAAGTAAGACTGATGGTTCTACTAACTTACTAGGTTTAAAGTTATTTAGAGATGCTCCTAATGTGCCAGGAGGTTGGAGAATAGATCATGTCTCCCCTGCTCCTCCTCGGCAGGCGTCAGACTCTGCGAACTATCAACAACAATCACCTGATATAGGATTAGTCTTAGACCAGGACTCTTGGCACAGAGGGTTCGGTGCTTCTTCAATATCTAGGTTTGGAACTGCTACTGAATCAAACAGAGCAAGAGCAAGGTATGGATATTCTGATGGCGTATTAGCAATGTTTAGAGGAGAACTTACTTTAGGCTACCTTACAGATGAATCCGACATATTAATTAAAAACGGCAGATTTGAGAATTTAGACAGTACAAGTGCCTACGATATGAGTGATTACACTACATCTAACGCTACACTAGCCTCAACTGCAACTTATGTAAAAAATGGTGATAGAGGTGCAACTATTACTGCATCTGCTGACGATGGGTACATTGAGCAAACAATAAACTCACCTACCTTATTTCAAAGTAAAAAAGTGTTTGCACATTGCTACCTAAGAAGAATATCAGGTTCAGGTAATGCAACTTTACAGATTATAGATTCGGCAGGAACTACGTCTGCAACTGCGGTTACTGAAACATCAGCATTTACAGCAGGAATAGCATCAAGAACAGTTGACGGAAGTGCTAGTTCATTAAAAGTAAGAATTAAATTGTCTACAAATGGAGATGTATTTGCCATAGATGATTTAGCGTTTTTCCCTGAAGGTGGTGCAACTTGGACTGAACCACAAGAATTTAGTGACAATATTTATGCTGCCTGTGGAAGAACTATATATAAATGGGATGACACGAATGAAATATTTAATGCAGTTTACTACGATGCAGCTTATGCGATTACTGATTTAATTAGCTTTCAGGGAGCATTATACGCAGCCAGAGGAACATCTGCTAACTATTTAAGAAGTACAGACGGAACTACATGGGCAAATCCATCTACTAATTCAGGTAACAACAGGCTTGCTACATACTTTACAAGAGCAAGAAACGCATCAGGTGACTGGGCATTATTTAAAAACAGAACCAACAAGATTTCAATATCAACTGACCCAAGTGATACAGCTAACTGGGGTTCAGAAATTGAATGTGGTGATTCCAACAGAGATGTAACTAACTTATTTTCAGCAAACGATAGACTTTATGTAGGTAGAGAAGACGGCTTATTTGAATACTCAAGGTCGGTAAACAAGTTCTTAGACCTGCAACCAGAAGCAAACTTATTTCCTGATGACTCTAACTTTAAAGCAGCACAAGGAAGATCAGGTGCAATATTTGCAGGTGGCGGAGATCAATCATTTTTTAGGATTGATGTAGGTAATTTTGATGGTTCTTATGTTTGGTCTGACTTGTCATATATATTTAAGGCTCCTGCCTATAGAGGATTTGGTGGAAGAGTAACAGCTCTAACACAGGATAGAAATAACCTTTTTGTCGCACTAGCAGATGACTTGGCGTCTGAGAGTTCAGGTTTCCCCTACACTTTCCCTTTTTCTTTTGCAGGAGCCAACATATCAAGAACAGTAAAACTGCTGTCTGTTCGTACACAACAGGAAGAACCTGGAAGTTCAGCAGAAGATGTGCCTCACACTATAGCAAACTTTGATGTTTCGTCAGTAGATGCTATGGGCAAGTTTAAGGGTAGCGATAAAATGAGTTTATTCGTACTTGGCAATCTTATAAATGATGATTCAGGTGATGGTAATAATAATTACGAACCAAGAGCATTTAGAATTAGGATGCCTATTAGAAACGAAAACCCTGCATTAAACTCAGTTGCAGAACACAGATTGTCAGGAAACTTTTATACTCCTTACATTAATTTTAATTATCCAGACATTAATAAGTCAGCAATTAAACTTACATTGACAGGTACTAATCTTGATTCAAACAAGACTGTAACTGTGTATTACAAGACTGATGATGATACTGATAACGACAATATAGGTTGGAATACATGGGGATCAGACGGAATATTCTCAAGTACAGGCCAAACTGTTGCAGGTACATTTAGTTCAGCTTTAATTAATTTTGACAGAATTAGATTTAAACTAGCATTTTCAACTAATGAAATGGCATCATCTCCAAGAATAAACTCACTCGTATTTCACGCTGCATGGAACCCAATAGATTATAGAAAATGGGTTGCGGTAGTAAAACTAACAGATAAAAGATCAATGCAACTGAGGAGAGTAAGATCAAGTAGTGTTTTATCAACTGATGTTTCATCTTTAGAGACTCTAAGGAAAGAACCATTTGTGTTACTTAAGGATCCTGACGGATCTTCTCACTATGTTAATTTAAAATATACAGATTCTATGACATCTTCCAGGGTCTATGCAACCAGAGGGGTTGCTCCTGACCAGACAAGATTGTTAACATTAGAAATGACGGAGGTGAAAACTTCATAATGGCAAACGAATTTCAACATAAATCGGCAGGGAGTCAGTTAACTCAAGCTGAATACGAACATACTGACGGAACAGGGCATATATTTGATAGCCAAGCGGCAGGAGATTTAGCTTATGCTTCCTCAACTACAGTTTTATCAAGATTAGGTATAGGAACAGCAGGTAAAGTCTTAATGACAAACTCAGGAGCCTCTGCTCCAGAATGGGCTGCTGCTATAACAGGAGTTACTTCTATTCTTAATACATCTTTAGTTATAGGTAGAGATGCAGATAATGACATAGATTTTGCAACTGATAACAATATTATTTTTAGAGCAGCAGGTGCAGACCAAATTAAATTAGTAGATGGCGTATTACAACCAGTTACTGATGATGATATAGATTTAGGAACATCAAGCTATGCTTATAAAGATATATACCTAGAAGGTGATATTAAGTTTTCAGATGCTGGTGAGATTGATGTTGCAGCAGGTGATTTAACAGTTGATGTTGAAGGAGACATTATCCTAAATGCAAATGGTGGTGACATCAAGTTTGCTGATGATAGCGTTAGCCTACTAAGCATAACTAATAGTTCAAGTGACGCAGTAATAAAGCCTTTAACAGATGCTAAAGATATTATATTTCAACAGTATGATGGTACTGAAGTAGCTAGAGTAGAAGATGGTGGATTATTTGATGTAGTAAGCGACAAGTTAGCAATTAATGGTACTGCTATTACAGCAACTGCTGCTGAAATTAATCTTATAGATGGTGGGGCAACTGTAGGTACTACAGCAGTAGCAGACGGAGATGGTATCGTAACCAATGATGGTGGTACTATGCGACAAACTACTGTTCAAACATTTGCTACATACTTTGCTGATGAAATAACTGCTATGTCTAACCTAGTAACAGTAGGTGCTTTAAATTCAGGTTCAATAACATCTGGATTCACTTCTATTGATGTAGGTGCTGGTGCAATCGCAGGAGGTTCTTTTGATGCTTCAGACGGAAACATAACTAATGTAGGTGATATATCACTAGATAGTATTAGTGCTGATGGCACTCAAATAGATATTACTTTAACGGATAATGATAGTGCTGCCTTAGAAATTAAAGAAGGTAGTAATGTTTATATGGCATTTAGCACTACTAACAGTAGTGAATTAATTAGTTTCACGCAACCTATTCAATTAGGAACTGGTTCTACATTTGATATGAATAGTAAAGCTACTACTAATGTGAATATAGATAGTGGAGCTATAGATGGAATAACGCTAGGCACAAACTCTGCTGTAACACAAGCAGTCATAGATAATATAAATATAAATGGTACAACTATAGGTCACACTAGCGATACAGATTTAATGACACTAACAAGTGGTGTTGTTACTGTAGCTGGAGAAGTATCAATGACTACCCTAGATATAGGTGGTACTGATGTAACTACTACAGCAGCAGAGCTTAATTTAATGGATGGTGGTACATCAGTTGGTGGTTCTATTACAATCGCAGATTCTGATGGATTTTTAGTAAATGATGCTGGAACAATGAAGACTATTCCTGCATCAGATGTAAAAACTTATGCAGGTGCTAGTACAGCTTTCATATTAGAAGATGATGATGGAACAGAAGTTTCTATTTCAAATGATGAAGAAGTAAAATTTATTGGTTCAGGTATAACTACCAACTGGACAGATACAAGCGATGGTTCTGATGGTGACCCTTTTGATTTAACTTTTACTGTTGATGCTGCACAAACAGGAATTACATCTATATATGCTACAGATTTAATAATAGGTGAGGACTCACAGACTGCTATAGACTTTGGTACTACTAATGAAATTGATTTTAAAGTAGACAATGCAGCAAGATTAACTTTAACTTCTAGTGCACTATATCCTGTAACTAATAACCAAATAGACTTAGGTACAAACTCATTAGAATTTAAAGATGCTTTCTTTGATGGCACAGTAACAGCAGATGCCTTTGCAGGTCCTCTTACAGGTGCTGTAACTGGTAATGCTGACACAGCAACTCTTGCAACTACAGTAACTATTACAGACAACGAATCTACGAATGAAGATAATGCAATTATATTTACTGCTGGTGGAGATGTTGATGGT
>Ga0080013_1001404_pt1 | contig 32129 bp, 25 predicted proteins | sample ETNvirenome_6_85_FD_69236 | JGI IMG/M metagenome (GOLD analysis project Ga0080013, IMG submission 69236) | Marine viral communities from the Pacific Ocean - ETNP_6_85 (SPADES assembly) (version 2) | ecosystem: Environmental > Aquatic > Marine > Oceanic | place: Pacific Ocean | collected 2013-06-19
AAGTTCTCCACTCTCTAATGTTATCTGTTTTCTATCCGAATCAGTACCTCTCCTAACAAGGAGCTTTAAAAGAGTGTTTTCTAAAATTTCTATTGCCATTGTCTTTAATATTTAATTACCAACCATATACAGGGATTGCAAATCTATCAAATATTTCACTACTGTCTGTATTTCTTACGTCACCAGATAAAGCAAAGGTAATAAATCCTGCTGAACTTAATTGAATGTTATCTCCGTTAGAATTTAAACCTTCGTAGATTTGCTGATCATAATCAGTGCGCTTATAACCAATAGTTTTTTGATTTGGCGCGCCGTTAAATATACTATTCAGTGAAGCCTTTTTATACTTAATAATAAAGTTAACACCAACAGCGCTTAAGCTGCCATTTGCGGAGCCTCCCGGGAAATCTTTATTACCAAGCGGAACATTAGCGCCAGTTAAGTATAATGTATTAGAACCTGGTGCAGAGGCATTATTACCGTATAATAATACGTCACCTCCGGATAAATTCGGAACTCTAAATAAAGAGCCACCCGGGTCAGACATATCTCCCGCAGTGTTCCAGTTATTACCAATAACACTATATAACGCGGCGTACTCAGTATCAGTAGACTCATATGCGTTACCATCACATAATAAATAACCCGCGGGTATTGTGTCAAATGCTCGAGCATGCGGTAAAATGGTACCTATAGGAACATTATCTTGTGCACCACCAGATAAGCTGGTTGCAGTAATTACATCAAATATAGAAGACTGTATGCTTTTAACTAACCCAGATTGGACACCATAAAACGGAAACTCTTGTGCAGAAGACGTAGCACCATAGAGTGATATTTGACCGTTAGAATCTAAAGAAAATGAATCAGAATTAACACTTCGTAAATCTGCTTGCAGTCGTCCAGTTATACCATTAACACCTAACCCACTATTTGCTAATAGATGTCCGCGTTGACCTGCCCAGCTAGATACAGGAATAGTCTGCGTACCTAGTGATTTAAATTCTAATTGATTTTCTACATTAAATCCAAATTGATCTGGGTTAATGCTAAGTCTTATCTTAGCATTATTTCCTCCAACCAAACCAGAAGAGAGAGTTGCAGAAGCAATTTCTCTTTCCGTAATAGATTGTGCAACCGGGGAAATCTTTGAATTAGACAATTCTAAATAAGTCGTGTTTATATTAACAGATGCTATACCCCCTGCACTAGATAGAAGACCGGTACCGTAAAATGCTGGCTTTAAATATTGTGCGTCGAACCCGGAATCCTCACCATTCGGTCCTACACCAACAGCGTATTTCCTAACTGTTAACTTATTATTTGTGTCAAACTGTATTAAGGTGTCGTCGGCTACTGGGCCAATGTAACCATACCCAGACAAAGTATCATTGTAATTAGTTGAAGTTAAGATGTATAAGAGACTATTTGCGTAACCGATATCACCTAATTGTAATCCAGGGGAAGAATCCGGCCCCAAACTAGCTTCTGCTGTATATGGTCCTATACTTTTATTTCCAATTACATTACCACCGTATGTTGCCCCGTCTCCAACAAATAAGCGTTTAGTATCAAGAGTGTATCCAACCTCTCCTTGATCTAAAACAATAGATTCACGTTGGGCATTGGACCCTCTTCTTACTTTTAATTTAACTATCGTAATATTTGCCATGATTTTTTTATGCTATTCTTTTCCATACGTATACACCATAAGAAGGTAATATATTATTATGAGGTGCATCTAATCCAACAGCTTCTGTAATTCGTGTATTATTAGTCCCCTCTTGTGTATTTAATACTGCAGTAGGCCCTGTTATAGTAGGCACGTTACTATTGTCTGTATAATATTGTCCTGCTGTAGCATCACCTATATCTACCGCACCTAATTCTTTTGCATGTTCGTATGGGGACTTTGCTGACATTATGTGCCTCTGCGGCCGAAAATCCAGCCATGGATTGAGTAAAACAAGTACGTCAGCAACAAATCTTGTCTCGCCATTCCATATACCTATCATCTCTTTAAACTGATATTGCTCAGCAAAATCACCAACCGTATAAAGAGCTCTTTTTTCTGCTGACATAACACCCTCTGCTGCACTTCCTCTCAAAAATTCAAAATCTAAAGCATATAACCACGGAGAGTTTTCTCTTTCATCTACCGGTTGCCGATTAAGATGCGGAAAAGGCTCGAGCATGCCGGAAGAGGTTACGCTATGATACCGATTACTTGAGTATACATTTAAATGTCGCCCTAACTCAAACCTAGCTTGTACTTGTTCAGTAAAACTAAGTGTTGAGTTTTGTGTGCCAACTCTGCTTGTTTGTGAGGACGTCGCTGTCCCGGCTGGATTAGGAATTTGTACGTCAACAGCTCCTATGTCAACATCATGAGTATGGGCTGGTAGTTGATTAGCAGTAAGACCAACTTCATAGAACCCCTGTATGTCTCCAGAACCTCCACGTAACCCAGCAGCCTCTTCTTCTTCACCACCGGGGCAAAATTCTCGTTCTGTGCCGTTTTTATCGACGTGGAGTCCCGTACCTACTAAAAATCTACCTTTAGCTACCTGTATCCATGATGTACCGGCGATCCGGTCTGTTGGGTTATTGTCGTCAAATGTTAACTGCAAACAGCCAATCGGAAAAAAGCAATCTAACCACTGTAGAGGCTCTCTTGTTTCAAACCCTTTTGGGTATATGTAGTTATTAACTATAACTCTCTCACCGCTCAATGCTAGCCCCGTGGAATTACCATCACCATCAAAAATATTATTTATCGGACCATTCGGACCTAAGTTCGCTCCACTCAAATGAAGAAGCGAAGTATACAAATCAGATATAAATTGATTCTCTAGGCTTTCTGGCATACTATTATTTATGTAATAATCTAGAAATACTATCTATCTACTCCTTCTTTCCGTATACTAGTCCTCCGGAGACTGTATAGTTATGACCGTCAATGGCGGTAATTGCGTTTCCACCGGCACCACCCATCGGATACCCCGGCTGACTCAAGCGATCGTTACTGGTCATATCCCCACCGTTGGCTCCCCAACCACCGCCACCAGCAGCAATACCATGATCATCACGATCGTTTCTATTTTGACCAGGAGCACCCCCGGACCCACCGACCCCCCCTGTATTACGGCTGCCCTGTCGTATCCCTAAGGCTCCGTTGTATTCATCATCACTCGGCTGGCCACCAGCACCTCCGGTTGCGCCGCTAGTTAGTATTCTTCCACCACCACCGCCTCCACCATGCGGATCATTACCATCCCTACTCCACCCACCGGATCCACCACCGCCAGCTTCTCCTCCTTTACCACCTAGGTTCCACCCGACGGGATAGCCTCGATTGGCAGCGATATCCGTCCTTTCACCTCCCCAAAGACCCTCCCACGTCTCATGTCTACGCCAACCTTCTCCGTTCTCACCCCTTTCCCCGGGCTGTCCGCCGGCACCTCCGGCCTCGACTATGCGACCGTCACTATAAGAGTCTCCCAGTCCACCATTACCTCCACCGGCACCTCCACCGCCGCCTCCAAAGTTTCCATCACCGCCACCAGCGCCGCCACCGCCGCCTCCCCCAATAGCACCCTCATCATTGGTTATTGTTATTACTGACGTAGTGGTTATTTGTATTGCATCCCCACCGGGCCAACCATTTAAATAGTTTGTTTCAGCCTCAGGAAGTGCCTGAGTCGGGTCCCTGTCTGATAGCGGTGGCTGCGGACCACCGGGCCATGGGGGTCCAGCCCCCCATGCGACGGCTGCACGTGAACCACCATCACCACCACGCCCCATTATATACCCATTGTTTATAAGGGTCAATCCTCCGGGGAAATCATCAATCTTTAATGCTGGTATGTTAGTATTGTCTGACCATATGTAAATACCATTATTTACAGTTATGGTAGCAGGTGATGTTCCGTTCCATCCACGTTCTAGAGCCCATGCGCTTAAATTAAGTTCTTTTCTATTTACTGTTATTGTCCCACGCCACATCGTTTCTGGTGTCTCCGGCTCTACCGGCTCTTCAGGATCCTCCGGCTCTACCGGCTCTTCAGGATCCTCCGATCGCACCGGTGGTAGAGGTATTATGTAGTCTAAAGGAACACGGCGCCACACATAAATACCGTAATTAGGTAATATATTATTATGACAGTCTGTGGCTCCTGTAGTTGTAGTAATTCTATTTACACCGTTTCCAGGTATTTGCTCCTCTGTGGTAAGACCTCTATATGTACCAGTAACCACTTCAGCATCTAATTCTCTTAAACGATTTACACCTTCTAAGGCGATTGCTGCTTCATCCTCACCTAGTACATCAACAATAATATTTCTAACTCTTATAATATTTTGGGCCTCAAATTGACCAGGATGAACTCTATCATTATCTCTAGGATCATAATCACTACCTCTTAAAACAACCGTAGAACCGTCCTGAACTGTATATGGAACGTCGACCGGTCGAGGACTATTACCGACATAGACCAACGCATCTCCTTCTCCTAATAATCCACCCCATCCCGGTCCGGCAACAACACTTCCACCCCAACCAGCTAAAGAATAATTACCCAGCTTTGGATTAAAATCAGAATCAGTATATCTATAACCATCTGCATGTCTTTGTTCAATTAACCATGTTCTATAGTTATCTTGACCACCATAAGAGGTATTATTTTGAAATGCTTCTATTCTATCTTGTTCTAGAAAATATGGAGCATTTAATAATAATTGCCGCCCATGAGTTCTTTGTGTATTGCTTTCCTGTATTAAACCTTGAGGGTTAACAGTGTCACCGAAGTAAAAGCAAAATGTTGTACTTGTATTAAAGCTACCTGTTGTAGTAAGCCCTGAATTAACATCATGTGTATGAGCAGGTAATTCATCTTGATTTAAGCGTAAACAATACTCTCCTGCAAGATCACCTGAATCTACGCCGCCATCGCCCGGAGAAAAATTATAAGAAGCTGGTGGGTCGTTTTGATCAGTTCCCGTGCCTACTCCGACTAAAAATTTACCTCCAGCTTCTTGTGCCCACTTGGTACCAGCAATTCTATTGCTAGGATTATCATTAGTGGCAGTTAACATTATACTATTAATAGGAAAGAAGGCATCCAACCATTCCATAGTACCATTAATTGGGTCATATGTGGTCCCTGTGTCCCAACCAACCGGCTCAATATACCTGTTTATTATTACCCTATCACCAGCTGCACTTAATGATAACCCGGTAAGTCTTCCATCACCAGTATACACATCATTTTTAGGCAGGGCGGTAAGATCCGCACCACTTACGTGTAATAACGAAGTATAATAATCAGCTATACGTAGCCCCTTTAAACTCTCTCCGATATTTTCTGGTGTAATAGGTGGTGTTATTGGCTCGCCCATAATTTTATTTAATAGTTATCTCCCCGTGGGGCTGCCTCTTCCCCGGCTAGCTTTGAGGACTCTCCCGATAGCAGCGCGCCCTCTTCAGACGTAATAGTGTTAATTATTGCTACTTGAAGTTCATAAATTGCGTTAAAAACCCTAGAGATAGAATCATATGTTACTTCCTCGTTTTCATGAAATTCAAAATTTCTAAAGTTAACTTCCATTCCTTCATAAGACACATATCTACGTAAAACAGGGATACCATCTACAATTTCTTTCATAGGTATAATACTAGCATTTAAATATATACTAACAGTATCTTTAATAATATTTTGAAGTTCACTATTTAACGAAATACCTAAACTTGATTCACAACTAGTAATATTTTCATATAAATTTGGTAAATTTAGAGGTATATAGTTTTTATATTGAAGCTTCATGTCTTTGAATAGATACATGCGCCCTATATTATGCATTAAATAAAATAAGTCAGAATTATTCTTTGTGACGAGAAGATTTATATTGTTAAAATAGTTAGATTTTAATAAGTTAGAATTAAATTTCTTTTGTATTAAATTAAATCTTTCTCGTGTGTCATCAAAATACATATTTTTAAGATATAATAAATTATCTATTGACGGTATACCAGCCACTTCAGTTGGGTTAGAAATAAATCTTGTTGATATGGCCCCTTTATCATTTATGGTAAAAATATTAGAGTCACTCCCGGAAAAATATACCCTAACTTCATTTTTTGTATTATAGTCGTAGTGTGGGTTATAACGATTTAATCTCTTAGGATTAGTTAGTGTGTAATTGGTTTCTATTGCGTCAATATCGACATGGTACACATTATAATAAAGACTGTCATCCTCGGTGTTAGTTATTATTAAAATACTATCATCTGTATCTCGTATATCGAAAGCTAAAATTGTCTCATTCTCATTTGCATCAGAACTATCATTGGGGGAAATAGTACTTATATGCCTGAGTGAGTATTTATCATGAAGCTGTATTAGAGGCTTCGTTCTCCTGACAAACTCGGTGCCATCCGATGGTGTCGCGGATCTATACCCTAATAAATTGTTTCCAATTTCAACTGTATCATCCAGAGGGTTAAATGTCAAAGAAATCTTATCTACCAATTTGAAAACTCTGCACGGGTTGATAAAGCTATTATCGTAAAGATTTAATTCTTTACCATTCAAGCTATATAATACATCAGTATTGTTATCATATGTAAATTTACTATTACCTTCAAACGGATCGTCGTGTATCTTAACTAGCCCGCCGTTGTGGACAAAACTACCAGAGAAGGTATAAGAATTTGTTGATGTTGTAATAAAATAAAAATATGATTCATCATCATATACAAATAAATTACTATCTACCGTGTCGTCGAGTACCTCAACATCCGGAATTTTGTCAACACCGCTAAATGGATCTATTTGAATTGGGAAGATATTATCTTTTGCAAGAGATAAATCATCATTTCTTAGATCTGTTGAACTACTTGATGCTCCTAAAAAGTAACTACTACCGCCTTTAGTAGTATTAGCAAAATTTAAAATATCAGTATTTGAGACTAGATTTAAAGCATATAAGTGTAAATTATTTAAATTTAATAGTTGTAAATTTGTATCAACAAATGTTTGGTCTATAATGTTTCTCGGTGATATTGAAGGCTGTTTTATAATTCCCCTATCTACAGGTGATGTTGTTCTGTCAAATTCAAACCTGTTTAAAAAGCAATTAGATAAAAAAGTATCACTAGAACTAAGAACTTTTGAAGAAGAAGTTTTAGATTTACCTGTATATGCAACACCATCAACGATATTGAACAACCCGGTGTAGTTATCCCCGCTGAGAGTAAAGGCATTATTAGTAGTATATTTAAAATAATCTATCATTTGTAATTTACAATGTTTATATCATTAATAACTGTTGATCTAGGTAAGGAATTAGCAATATTACTCTTTATAATACCTCGAATTTCATCGTTAATACTATCATCTTTAATATTTAAATTCTTAATGTTAATATCAACTACATTACTCTTATTCTTTAAATTAGTATTGATAGAATTAACAGTAGTAATAGTATCAGTTAAATTTCTCATGCCACAAGGAAGTGAAATAGACATGTCTTGAATATTATCGATATTTGTGCTGAATATAACAGCTAATTCTTGATACTTTTCTAAAGGCTCTAGAGTTAAATACACGTCATTAATAAAGTCTTGTTTAGTAGCTTCGTTGTATAAGATTTCAATAGACTCTACCGGTAGATCAGATCGTTGAAGAGGTATTTCTGATACAAAGATATCACCAAACAAAATTCTCTTTGTAAGCAACTGATATGCTCCCACCTCGAAGGTATAAATGACATTGGAGTTTAGATATAAATTACATACACCGTTTATAGCATTAAATGATAAAAATATGTTAGTCTTTTCAAATTTATCAATTTTAAATTTATGCTTAAATGTATTTAGCCGAAGCCTTTCACTTATGGTAGCTCCCGTTGTACTATTATCGAATAAGGCAAACTGAAATGTCACCTCATTGTCACGTATGATAAAACTTAACCCCCCGTTAATGTCATTACTACCAGATTCAACTACAAAGTTACCGGCATCGTTTTGTACCGTAAACCCTAAACCAAACCCACCATTGTTGTTAATTGTTTTAAAGTAATTATTAACCTTCCCGTTAATTTGTGCTGTGTCACAGAAATTAGTTGGTGATTTTTTAATAAAATCATCTTCCGAAATTCTTACATATTTGTATCGCTTCTTAGGTTCAAATACTAGATCACTTTTTTTATCTAAATATAGTTTTTTAGTAACTGATGATTTTAAAGTAGAGTTTGTTGTAATAAGATTTTCTACTGCTTGCGCGTACGTTGTATTATAAGCCGGGTTCGCTGCTAAAGCTGTTTCTTTAGATACTAAATCCGGGTAGTAATATCTATCAACCCAAATACCTTCTTGGCCTATAGCGCCGGATAACCACGTGCAAAGATAAGTAACATTTTCATCATATACTGAATTATCATCCAGCCTATACACTCGGTCAGCAAGGTCTGGCCGCTTAAATGAAAACGCCCCGCTTTTAGTAAACTTTGTGTCGTTGATATTAATCTTATTAAACGGTGCCATCGACGACGGGGTAGTAAAATATGTTGTCCCTGGTTTTATATTAATATCAACATTATTATATACAAAATTAAGCGCTAGTGTTTCATTTTGCTCACTATCTATGTCAGAAAATATTGAAGTATATCTTCTTAAATCTTGTCCGTATATTGTAGTTTCAGAAGTAGAAAGTAAATTATTAGAAGATGTAAATTGCTCCTGTGTGTTAACAATATTTTTCAAGTTATAAAAATTAAAATTTTGATCTACTTTGTTACTCGAGCTATAAAAAAGATAATTAGAAGGTAAGTTGAAATCGCTTTTTGCTCTATCTATATTACCACTATTATCATAGGTAATGAAAGACGCGTTATACGGTGATGGTATAGTGAGATTTAGTTCTTGGTTTATCTTTATACTAGCATCTGCAATAAAAAACTGATTTGATTTAGAGTCTGTTGTAATTTTATTTGCGTATATTATACCGCTGTTGTTAAGCAAAATGTACTTGGTACTTCCCTTACTTGAATACAAATTGATAAAACTTTCTGTTTCATATTTTAATAGGTTATATTCTAAATTAAAACCTTCTAGAGGGAGTTTGTTTTCAGCAACAAATATTGTTTTACGTTTATTGTCCACTTCGTCGTCATCCATTACGACGAGATAGTATCTAATATTATTGCTAGCACTTATGGTGCTAACTCTGCACGTGAAATCATCAATAAATGCAATTTCAAAATTACTCGCATCAGATAATATATCGGTAAATGTCGTGGTGCCGTAATAGTCTGCATTATAAATGTTATTTGTATATTTAAAGCTCGATAGAGCTGCTGGCTTAAACAGTAAATAGTTGTCACCTGATGTTGTAAAATTGAGCGTTGTGAAATACGAGTCAGGCTTTATGTTAACTTCTGTATGTGTAGTAATATCATCTAGTAGAACTCGATTAGTAAGATAGAAGTTGGTAAAGTTGAGATTTTTAAAATCTTGAACACCAGAAAGAGCAGTAACAAAATTTAAAACATAGTTACCATTAAAAGTTTGTGCATATTGGTCTAGATTAAGATCCGTTGGGCATATTGTTACCTCAACAGAACTTAAAGCACTTAGACTCGATTTAACTAAACAACCCATTTTATATATTTATATCTATTTTTCCTTATAAGATTTGTTATCGAGTTGAACAATATAGTTATTCTTTTGTGTTAAAAAAGATACCCGTGAGGTATTGTTCTCATCGTTTATTAAATCTAAACCAACTATTTCCATATCTTCAATACTCTCGTAATAGCTTTCAGAGTTGATAACTACAGGCGCGCTTAACCGTGTTGTTTCACCTGTGACATATCCTACATTCATTTTAAACGTTAAATTTTTCTTTAATGCATAGCTTGAAGGGAAATAATCATGTTTATATATATTAGTTAATGTAACTGGAGCAGTACCTTTTTGTACTTCGGGGTAAATTGACTGTGTTCTATAATCTCTATAAATTAATATATCAGGTTCGAGTATTTGCGACTTATCACCCCAATCTATACTAACGTAATTAGGAAATATATCAGAAAACACGTTGGATATATCTAATGTCACGCGTGTAGCGTTATATAAATATAGAGTTCCGAGAACTATCTCGTCATTCATTTGAATCTTAGTAGTAGATATATTAAATGTGTAGGTGTTCATAGTATAAGTGCGGCAGCTGATACCTTAGTTGAGAGAGATGAAAGCACGGGGGTGTGAGCGAACTCTGGAATTTGGTATGTTGCCGTTATGGAAGGGACCTGTGAAGATAGCATAAAATTTAAATTGGTTAAATCTGCTGCTCCTGATAACGGCGAACCTGATAAATGGTTATTAGCAAATGTATAAGTAAATCTGCTGTTGTTACTAGTAAATGCTGTTGTATCTAAGAATTTTATGCTATTCGTATACTCAAATAAGTAATTTAAAAATAGCGGTCCTTTATTTAAATCTTTTATTAATACACCTAAATTAAATTGCTCATTATCACTACTATATGTAAGAAACGGCTTACTGCTTTCTATGTATACAGATAATGGATCCGGATCTGATAAGTCAAAATAACATGAAGAAGAAATAGCGGGATTCCCGGTTGTTGGAAATACTACTTCCGTTTTATCCTTATTAAAATCATATTTGTATATTTTTGGATATATTCTACTATCTTTTAACGATAGTTGCTCATTAACCAACCGGCAAAAGAATACATCATTCCCAACCCTTAACCGGTTACTTATCTTATCAAAAAAGCTAGTATTTATAGTTATATAGTTAGTAAACGTTATTGGAGAAATAAAGACGCTGTCCTCGTACTTTGTTTTTTCTGTAATTAAAAAGGAGCTAGTTTCAATGAATAATGTGCTATATAATAAATCAAATTCTTTAATTGCTGTGGATAACTGTTCACATACAGTTGTATTATACTTACTTGATAAATAAGTTATTGCATCTGTTAGTTGCTTAACAGCCGGTTTATCAGGTACTAGGTTAATATTTTTTACATATATCTTCCCGGTATGATTGTGTCTATTAAATAATCTCTCACTTGCTGTTTGAACAGTTGTAAATGTAGTTGTATCGTATACTTCATTCCTATAATCAAACCCTTCTTCAGCTTGTGTGTAGTTAAATATTATATTATCGGTAAATAATCCACCCTCATAGTTTTTCACTTCGTTGCTTCCAGAGAGGCGTACATTGACTGAAAAATCTCCAGATAAAGCTGTGGTCCATGCATTATGTGGATCACATAAGCCTCTAAAAACAGTAGTACCTTCCCAAAATGCACCGCCAGCGTCTACAAGATCTGAATAGTAAAATTGTAGTGAGCTATCCTTGTATGCACTTAAACCTGACACCAATAAAACACCTGCGGATGTCGAGCTTGTAGGGTCTGTTAATGTTTCCGTATCAGAAAACATAAAATAAGCTCCATCTTTCACATCAGCATCAATTGTTAATGTTTGAGGCCGGCCGTAATCTACTTCTAACCAGCTAGCTGGTTGCTTGAGCTTTTGATAAGGATTAAAATATCTAAAAAAGATGTGATAAGCAGACGTAGGTAAAGTAGTTAGGTCGTTAGTAAATGACGAGAGACCAGATCTTTTTGTTTCAGAATAGGTCGACCCGTCTACTGTAGCATAATTAAAGTTATACCCTTCGCCGAATAAATCATCGTAATATTCATATCCATTGAACACCAAGCTTTTTATGGTATCCGGGGGTTCAGATACTATGTTACTCCTGTAGTAATTGTTGTCTTTAACAAGACCAAATATGTTACCAAATAAATCTTTTTTACTATCATCAATATAACCATCGTTATATAGATAAGATAAGTCAGTATTTAAATTTCTATCTTCAGCAATTTCAGAATTATATCCAAGGAACGAAGTGCTTTCCTTATCAACATTAGGTTGATTTATTGCAATACCCTTGCTTCTGTTATTTACAGCTCTCGACGTGTCAACGATAAATGTCAATACACCTTCATTATTAGTATACAGATTTGGGTCTGGGAATATATAAAGTTGGTTGGGCGGGTATGTATTTTTAGTAAAAAAGTCTACTCGCTTACCTTGTATTACTACCACGCTTGAATTTTGCGGTCTAAAAAATCCTAAATCCCTCTCACTTATAATATCATCTGAAAACACTGCCGCGGTTGAAGGGTGTTTCTGATTTAAGAAATTAGCATATGGTTTATCTGCTTCAAACAATACGCCTATTTCAGGGGTACCAGAAGCATCAGTAGTTAGATAATAGAAATCAGCTCCTATAAATTTTTTAGTTAATTCTCTTTTATTTTCAAATAATTGGCTTGCTTCTTTAAGTTGTCGTAAGTCGACACTAACTCTTGCGAAAGTTTCTGCGATTAATATGTTATCATTGTTTAGAAAAATATTAACAGCTTGTGAACTATTTAGATCATTATACCCAATAGCACTCTTTCCATACTCTTTTGCAGAGGGTTCACTATTAAAATATTGTGTAAAGTTATCAAAATACTCTGTTAAAGAAATAGATAAATTCTTTTTTACTGTAGCGATATTATAGTCTAACGCAGCAGTATCTCGATTTTCTAGATAATCGATAATTATGTCTTTTGCTGCTTGTTCTATTCCTAAATTACTACCTTTAACTTTTGATTTAGTAACAGAATAGTGTAATAACTCACGCTTTTTCTTATAATAGCTAACTACATCTCTAATCTTTTTACTATAAAAAGACATAGCAATTTGAAGATCGTAAGCGTCATTAAAATCTAACTGTGTAAGAAAACGCTGCTCTGCCCTTGTTGAGAAGTTAAGAGCAATATCTTTAAGAAAATCTTTATACAGGTCTATTATACTAGTAGTATTTGTTTCTTCTTTATTTGTTGTTTTTTGGTTCCATCGATTGAGATATTTATTATAAAACCCCGCGAGTGTATCTGGGTCATAATCCTCTGAAACTGATTTAATAAAATCTAAAAAGGTAAATGGTGCAAATTTATCTAAAGCGTCCCTTTCATTAACATTTAGGTTAGTGATAGAAAGCGGTATTTTTGGAAACCCTGTTACAATGTTATCCATTAAACATATTTATCCTTAAAACAAGGATAGACTACTAAATAACGAATTTCGAATTAATATATCGAAGATGTTTTCATCACCCTCAAGCGCGCTCAGAGGCGTTGTATAATCTACTGTGGTTTTACCTGTTGTATAGTCTATCATTCCGTTAAGTATAGTATCATCATATACTGCGGAAAGAGTATAAAAGTCGTAGAATTTATCTGTAACTGTGCTTAATGCAAACGTGGTTGGAAGCACTAAATTCCAACCCCAGTAATTTGCACCCTTAGTACTATCAGTTTCTGTTCTAAACCAGCTTAACATATATGTGTTTGTATTACCCGAATAACCGAAGGCTCCGCTTAAAGCGCAAAGAGGTTGGTAAGTATTTAACCTCGTATATGTATCACTAAATCTTTCATAAGCTACGAGATCAGTACCAGCAGTAACTTCATAAGCAAGAGGATTTTCAATTTTTAGACCTAAGTTCTTTCCGTAAATTTCTTTAGTAGTATGCCCTTGTGGATCAAAATTTTCATTAAATTTATTTTTTGTGCCTCTAAACTTATTATAGTTAATGCTTAAAACATCTAAAAATCTTTTAACTGCAGTCGGTTGTTGAGCAAGTGTGCGATCAAATACTATACCACTTTCATCTACTAATTTAGATAAACCTAACAATTCATTAATACCACATAGATCTATGTCTGCGGTATTTTGAGTAAAGTTAAATATTTTTTCATATAGTTTTTTACCTAAAACATCATGACTACTACTAACATCTCCAAATATAGTACCAATAAAGTCAGTAAAGAAAATATCTTTATCTATTAATACTTCTTGGAATCGTAAATCTTTGATTGTTTGTTCAAAGTCGAAGTTTTCATTATGCTTATAAAAATCGTAATAATTTTTTGGGTAACATGTTAATGGTGTTGAACCGGTGCTGTAAGCTGTTAGCTTTGTGTAAATATTTTCATATATGCAGTGAGCGCTTAATATTAAAGCTGCTGGAGCTGTTGATATAGTATCGTTAAAAGTTAAAAGACCTCTGTACCAAAAACTAGGCAGCGTTTGAAGTTGGTAGTCAGTATTAATATCTGATAATGAGTTGTTTAGGCTAGATATTGTATAATATGAAGCATCTACAGGGGTGGCCGCGCTTAAAACTGTACCAGATAGTAGTGAAAACTGAACATGAGCAGAAACCCCATGGCTCACGGCATTAGCAGAAAGAGCCTTCATGGCTTTCATGGTATAGTTATTGGTATTCTTTGGTGTAATAATAAACGGGACACCTAAGCCTTTATACTGTACAGGGCTTACATCAAATGAGCTTATTTCGTCACTTTCTGCAGTTATACCATTTGAAGAGAATACTATTTCATTTAATGTTTGTGCAGACGTTCCCACCACCAAAGAGGATAGGGTAACAGTAAAATTGTTCGTGTAGTTGTTGTTTTTATACCCTGTTATACTATTAGAAAATATATTGTCTCTATCTTTAAAAAAGGATATAGTAACGGGGTTAGTACTCCAGTTTAATTGATCTGGTGTTTTAAAGTATATCACGTCAAGCCCAGAACTACCCACTAATACACTTGATAGACTGGAACTCAAGCAAGTTACTATTGAACCACCTGATAATTGAGCATATATGTTGCTTGAAGAAAGAGAGATCTTTTGAATAGGTACATATTCATATGCTGATAAAGTATTAATGTATTCTTTATTATAAAAAGACCAGTACGTTTTTAAATCATTAAATTTATTATTATCTAAGTTAAAATAGTTATCCCAACTCGCTGAAACGCTAAAAAATATGTCCTGAAAGTCTTGATAAAATGGAGTTTGGGAATTTATAGTAATTGGTTTCGAAAACTCACCGGCCTGTAAATTAAGATTTGCCGGATTTACACCCAACTCGCTACCAGACCATGTCGTAGTAAACGTATTGGTAATGTAGTCTTGTATAATTACATCATCACTATATGAAGCTAATATTGCATTATTATTGCAATCTCTTAATACCATTCTAACAGTATACTGCCCGGGGTATTCGAATACATGGGAGCTTGTTAAATTGTATGCAAAAGTTCCATCACCAAAGTCAAATGTAACCTTTGATTCATTTAAAGGGGGAGCTCTCTCATCTGTATTGGGGATGCGCGCCTTAAATGTGAGCGGGGTTATAGGTAGATTATAAGTTGTAGTGACTTGGTCATTCTTATAATCAAATACATCAAATGTTGCATAGTCTGTTTTAATATTACTCATCTATTACTTTTATGCGCTTAGCTACCGTCAGTGGTGAATATAAATAAGGAAATTTAAAATACGGGAGTGTTATATCTTGATTAACTAAACTAATATCACTTTTATCATAAAGCGGGTTAAAAGAAAGAAAGGAAACAGTTTCGAGAGAACTACCATCTTTTTCGTTTTTAGTATATATATTTTTTACGCCTTCTAGTGTAAGTATTTCTCTCAAGAGTTGGTTTATGGCTACGTTTTGACCTAGTTTATTATTCTTCGGGTCGAAGAATGTTTTAATTTTATTTGCAACACGTGATCGTATCGTTTGTTTGTTAATCTTATTATTTGTTTCGCGAACAACATAGAGAGTGGTGTTATTGAGAATGTCTAAATTTAGCGTTGAAGAATTACTCATACCTAAACCAAACGCCATATATATTGGATCTCTAGGCACTACAGTATTTGATAACATTTTCCGGTCTTGAGTTTGCTGTACAAGTAAGTTTTTAAATGAGTTGCTTAAAAAAGGTGGGTAAGATTTATCTTGTGCTGTCAAAAATTTAGGCACAACAAAAACGTTAATGTTATTAAAATCACATGCATCAGCAAAATTTACTTGGTTGATAATTACCCGGTTGACTTTATTTGGGTCAACACACATATCGTAAAAATATTTTATATACCCATTTAAGTAGGAATCATTGCTGACTACCTCAACACTGTTAACAACATTAGCTAAATTTTTGTTAATAAACCCCTCGTAGTCTGCCTCTGTTACTAATCTTAGTTGAGATGAAAATACTTTTGGCGCATTTTGTCTTATTTGATCTACCGTCTCTGCTTCAGATAAAGAAGATGATGCTTGAGGGTTATTAAAACTAATATATGAAGCATTAGTCGTGTTAATAAATGTTGTCTCGTCTTTATTCGAATACGTATCGTTAAAGATAGCGCGCTGACGAGGAGAATCGTATATAAACACCTTGTTACCATTAATAGCATTTTTACTAATTATACCTTTTACATTATCTGACTGTAAGTAGTTTACAGAGACCGTGTCACTCGCGGTTAATTCCCTACCGAAAACACCATTCCCGAATTTTATTTCGTAATAACCATTCTCATTTAATCTAATTTCATAAACTCTATCAACCGAATTAGATAAGTATAAGCTTTCTACTTGATTATACTCATAATACGTATTATCATTTACTTCTTTAACATACACGCTTATTGTATCATTTGCAATAAATTTATCTGTATTGGTATCGACTATATTCTCAACGACAATAGGTAGAACCTCAAATGGTTCACCTTGAGCTTTATAATCAGGGTACTCTTTTATAGTACCTTGATACAAAATCACAACATCGTTTAATGTCTTAATAGTTTCGTTTCCGGAAGCGTCTTTATTAAAAGAATAATCATCATTAAACACGTACTGCGCGCCGTCTACCGAGAAATAAGAATATTTACGAATAGTATAATTACCTTTAGGCATTGAAGCGGTTCCAATAGCGTTTATTGATACAATGGAAGTTTGCTTACCTGCAGGTTTGTAGCCTATCAGCTTTACAATCTTATTCATGTTCTCATATAGAGTAGCCTGATCAAAATTAACTTCTGAAGCTGTTGTGTTTAAGTAAAATAAAAGTACATGATATGAATAAGCTATAATATCGATAATAGCTGCAAGGTTACTACCATCAAAATTCTGATCAGTAAATTTTTCGTTTTTGTTTAATCTATCAACGATGTACTCTTTTAAAGTTACAGCGTCAAATGCTACATACGCATCTTGCGGTAGATTAAATTCTAGAAATTTGTTAGTTGTGTCGTCTGTAGGCATGGTTAGAGTACGAAATATCCGTTATTATTTAATAGTGATTGAAGTGAGAGTCCATATATGTTTAGAGAAGGTATGTTGATTTGTAATGTAATATAATATTCATGTTGATCTGGTATAGGTCTCACGACAACATTAATTACCTGAACTCTGGGCTCCATTTCTGGCAACCGGTTAAGTATATCGTCTTGAATTTGGAATGCATTAAAATCGTTTACTTGCTCAAAAAGATAACGTCTTAAATCTAAGCCAAATTCTGGACTTAATATTTTTTGACCCGGTGTGGTTAAAAATATATTAGTTAAACTATTTTTTATTGCTTGTTCATCAAAAGAGCCCTGTACATCTCTAAGTGTTACCTTTTTGTTGATCTGTGAGTTGTAATAAACAGATGGAGTGATATCTAGAAATAAATCTTTGTAGAGATATCCTTGTTCTAGAGAGGTATTGTCCAGACTATCAACAGAAATATCAGTTAACTTTATAAGAGCCATTTATAATATTTAATACTTAGGTAGTAAATCGAGTTTAAGGAACTATAATATACTTAAGTATGGAAGTTAAAGGAAAAGCTTGTGTAGTTGTTGAAATTGATAGTGAAGAGTTAGTTCGTGCCCTCAAACTTAAAGTTTATACAGAGCTTGGACTCCCACTACATAATGAAGTCTTTTATAAAGACGGTAAGTGGGTTAAAAGAGTACAGGCCCATACAACGCATTCTTTTGAATACGACGAGATCCACGGTCCGATTGTTTCCGATGATATTGAAGTTTTTGAAGCGTTTCATGTTTTAAAAGAATTTTTAGATACCGTGTGATTATTTGCAAGGCTGCATAAATAATATTATGGCGGGTAAAAAGTTTGTTGATTTGCATGAGTCTTATATGAAAAGATATGAGCGAGGAGGGTTTCTTGTTGGGGATGTTTTCAAGTTTAACGACAACTATAAGAGTTCGGATGGTTATAAAGAGCTTGGTAAATCTACACAAGATCTCATCACCAAGCTGATTGATTCCGGTCTTCATATTAGGGTAACTGGGATTAAAGATACTGCTCCTGCTCGATATCCAGGAAGCGACCAAACATCTTCGCTTGATGTTGTTTTAAATCTCGGCTTGGATGAAGGCGGAGGTCGATTTTCACATCATGTATCGGTCCCGGGTTGTTTGGGACAGTCTGTAGAGTATTATCCTAATTTACTTCCTATTCCCGACGCCCTGCGTAGGAAAGATAATGTTAATATTAAACCGGAAGAGGTTGCTGAAGATGAAGAGAATCTTTCCAATAGATCTGATAGAGGGGGCATCGAGCCACATGAGCTCACACCAACTGAAAGATCTCTACCAACACAAAATACAGTCATCGCGAGCGACCCTGCTACCCCGTCGCCTGCTGTTACATCATATACAAATCAATATCTTTCGGATCTCAAATAAAACCATAAAATCGTATAAATAATTAAAATGACAAAAAATGATCAAGAATTAATGGCAGAAGCTTATCAACAAGTTCAAGAGGGAATGTTTGATAGAGTAAAGGCTCGAGCTAGTCAGTTAGGCGGAGCAGTTAAAGGAGTCAAAGATCGAGTAAAGGGCGCTGCAAAAGGAGCTGCTGGTAAAGCTGTAAGTGCCGCCGGGACAGGCCTCCAAAAAGCTGCTGACGTGGTTTGGGATGATGCCCCTGAAGAAAATAAGTTGATTAGCAAAGGGCAGGAGATACAAAAAGCTGGTGCAGCAGATACTAGTGCAGGTAAAGCGGGTGGTCAAGAAGCTAAATTTAGATCTTATATTAAGAATTCAGCTAATACCATTGCTAACGATCTTAGTAAGTTAGGAATGGAAGTCGATGATACAGAAGCCTTAGTAGATGAGATACAGTCAGTAGTATCAAAACACTTGACACAAGTTACTAAAGGCGGTCTTTATAAAAGAGGTGGTGGAGATAGACGTGGCACAAAGGTAGGTGCGACGAGCTAGTTTAACCAGCGGTATTTTCTAAATTTACCAAGCATGCAAATGCGTTGATTTCTTTATCAACAACAAACGCACTCTTATAGAGATGATCTGCAATAATAGCAATCATCTCTTTCTTTTTAATATCTTCAACATTGGAAGTGTAGATAAAGTCTAGATAATCACCTAACAGGGTATCATAATCTCCTTGAAACCTATCTTCGTTTTCAATCAGATATCTTCTAGCTTCCAACGAATTTTTTGAAGCTATTTTCTTGTAAACCGCTTCGAGCAGCTCGTTATCGCTATTAATACTAACAATACACAGCTCTGAATCAATAATGTTTTTTTGGAGCTCATTGATGGTTTTCCGTAAATCGGGGAAATGACGTTTAACGAGTTGGACAAACTTTTTCTTTTGCTCTTCTGGGACTTTAATATTTTCATTTTTTAGAATGTTGTAACACCTCTTCACTGCTAGTTCTACCACCGGTTTAATATCTAAAGACTGACATCGTGATTGAACAGCAGGAATAATTTTATGCTTATAGTTTGCTGTAAGAATAAACCTACAATACTTAGCATAGGTCTCCATAGTGTTACGTAAAGCTGCTTGAGCTTGTGTTGTAAGACCATCTGCCTCGTCTAGAATAACTACCTTTATTTTTCCATCAAAAGACTTAGTTTGTGCAAAATTCGTGATGTTGTGTCTAATAGTATCAATACCTGATTCATCTGAAGCATTTAGATAAAGATAATTACACTTAAGAATATCATTAACGATAATTCTTGCAAGAGTCGTTTTACCTGTCCCGGGATTACCTACAAATAAAAGATTAGGAATTTCATCTTTGAATTCCTTAACAATACTTAGAGTTCTATCATCTAAAATAATATCATCTAAAGTAGTAGGTCGGTATTTTTCACACCAAATCCCAGATAAGTTTAAATTAAATTTTTGACTATCCATAATTATTTTCCTGACGAACCAAATCCGCTTTCACCACGTTTAGATTTAATAATATCGCCTTCATATACTTCAATATTATAATTTTTATAGACAACAAATTGGGCAATTCTATCACCAGCTTTAACCTCGTAATCTTTATCAGTAAAATTATATAATTTAATTCCAGCATCTCCACGATATCCTTGATCAATAATACCCGGGTGTGGAATAATACCGTGTTTAAATCCTAGCCCTGAACGACCTTCCACCTTAACCCAAAATCCATGATCAATAAAAGCAAACCTTAAACCTACATCAACCACTGCTGAACCTCTAGCAGGAATCACTATATCTACAATAGAAGTAACATCTAATCCTGTATCATCATCATGATTTTTTGACGGTATAACAGCATTATCATTAGTTTTCTTAAATTTAAGTACCATATACATATATTACAGTATGTTGTAAAAAAATCAAGTGTAGATTAAATATTGTTATGGCCGAAGAATTAGATGAGGCGGTTAATGATATTATATCTCAATTAAAGCAAAATAACAAAACTGCAAAAACTCCGGCGGAGGAGAGCGTTTTGGATAAGGAGGATATAGAGGATTTTATCATACAACATACCAGTCGATTGATTAAAAAATCATTATCTATTGTTGATAATGTAAATGACTATATCTCTTCCGCTCCAGAAAATAGAGATGTAGCAGCAATGGCGGAGTTGATTAAAGCATCATCCGGTGCTATTGAAGCTCTTAATAAACTCCATACTGCTAAAGAGAGAAATGATACACAAGTTGCAGTAAAGCAGATGGATATTGAAAGCAAAGAGAGGCTTAATATTGCTGATAACGGAACGAAGCTTTTGTTGTCTCGAGATGACATAATGAAAGCTCTCGTAGATAAAGATGGTGATATAATTGACGTTTAGTGACCAAAATCTTTACACTTTTTTTCAACATCACAATCTGGCTTTTTCTTACTTGAAACCATGTTTTCATACTCTTCCATGGAATTACATGGCATGAAGTAAACATGCCCATCGGCTGAAGTATGCGTGTGGCATCCTTCACAGCCTAACTCTCTTCCACGGTTAGTTGCTTCTTCGCATGTCTTGTATACATCATATGCCAGCATCTCTGTAATCTCTGTAATTACATCCGGTTCCGCGCTCACACTAGTGCGTGTACCTCCTTGACCGTCTAATGTATACATATCATAAATACCATCACGTGTATGCATTGTAGCGGTGAATGTTTTATCTGTAGTAATTGGTGTACCGAGGATATCGGTTTGAATTTGTTCGCATTTTCTTTGAATGATCTTATTTGAGGTAGTATACTCTGTTCTTTGAAGAGATATTAATAATCTGTTAACTCTCCCTAAGACACCAAAAGCGCTATTAGCTCCCCTATAAAACTTATTCACTTTTTTCTGAAACTCGTAAATCTTACTAGCGACGACACCTAGCATGCCTTGTATTTCACCGAAAATAGTGTCGGATATATCTCTTAAAGTATTAAAGAACTGAACATCTTTTAACATTAAATTACCAGCAGCAAAGTTAGTAAACCCCTGCGCCCACTCTGTATTAACTCTTTGCATAGGAAACTTATCTATATAAGGTAAAGTGTTGTCATTAAAAATTGAGCCTTCTGTATTAAAGTTGAACACGTTTGTAGCAGACCTAACACCAGTGTCTATATTTTTTTGCATTACTGGAGGTAAATGATTATACAGATCTACTGCAGCATTAACAGGCTCGAGACCGTATACTGTAGTAGAAATATTACTTCTTACCGCGTTACCAAGAGTACCAATAGCATTGTTGGTTGATTGTAGTATATTAAAGTTACCGGACAACATACTAGATAGATCAGTTGCAGCACATGCCCATGGTCCGTTGAGTAGTTGTCGTAAGTAATATAAAATCGAACACTCATCGAGCTTTAATAACCCCTGTACAGAGTTCAATTTCAGCATGAAGTCTTCTAGTTGATCAAGACCAAGTTCAAATGTCTTTAAAAAAGACTCCATAAAGTCGAGATCGTTTTCGGTAAAATTATGGCCTAGTATAGGGCCAGTGAGATTCCCGTCGCAGTCTCTCTCTACCAGGTTTTCAAATTGCTTTCTGGTAACGAATAAAGATCTAAGGACTTCAGCTTTATCATTGAAAAAGCCATCTATATCTCCTACTAATCCTCTAACTACCTGATTTAAACAAGCTGACATATAATATATTTAGTCGACGATCGCCATAACAGTATTTAGTCAGCATCCTCCATCTTCGCTTCCTCATGCGCTATGTCCATTTTATCCTTTTTCTCAGAGGTCTTTGCCGGCAAAGACCTCTCCGCGGTCATCTGTCATAGCCGTGACCGCGGCTAGCTTGTTTTCTGGAGAATCCGGTCCAACGTAAGTTTTTGCACAATGAATTACATTTTCATAACTATCTTTAAAGAATCTATGATGAACTTTTGTTATAAGCCATCTTCCTAGTATTTTCGTGTCTGATGCACGTTCTTCTTGTAGTTTAAATACATCAACAAACATCCCAGGAGATCGAAACGTATCGCCTTCATTGTCTATAGTTAATTGTAGGTTTAAAAATGTTAAATTAGACACGATTTGAGCTTTTGCTATATTTGTTACATGATTATAATCATAAGGTAATGATAGAGGTTTCATTATGTCACTTCTCATTTCGTGTAGAGGTATAAATGGGTGTACTTCTCCTCCTGCTGATTTAAACACATCTACAAAAGCTTTTTTCCAGGTCGGTATTACCTCCTCTAGTGTAACAACTATTTCATCCAAAGAGCTTCCAATACTATCATCACTACATACCGCATAATTAACAAAAAATTCATTTCCATAACTAACCATAGGAGTTGTAAGATTTATATTCTTTAACATCCCTTCATATTCATTAATTAGAATCTTCTCATCTGGTGGGTTATTTTTATTTGGTAAATCTGTTGGCTTATTACCGGCTTTAGCCGTACCTGATGTTAAATCACCTAAACCAAATGCTTCTTTTGCTAATACTTTGTTATCCTTAAAGATCATATCTATAGGCTCTAACGAGTATTTACCATCAATCCTGTTAAACCTTAATACCGATTGCACTGGTAACCCCTCTCCACCTAACGAATAATTTATTCTTAATAAGTATTTTAATAGATCTGAATACTTCCAGTGTAGAGCAATTGGGATTTTTTGTATTAGGCTTGCAAATTCACCATTAGGTGCACCAATTTCGTGATCTCCAGGCCACCAGAGTTTTTTATTAATAACATTTACACCAAGTACATCAATTAGTACTTCTTTTATAACGTCGCCAACTTTTGCTGGAGGTTTTTTTGGATATCCATCAGAAGCTATACATGATGGAATAGTAGTATTTAATTTATTATAATTAACATCTAGTAAATGATATGTCTTAAAATTATTAGATCTATCTGACTTAGATACACTATTATTTTCATCTGTTATAACGAAAGTATATTTTAGAGCTTGATTTTTATGCTTTTGATATGTTTTCCATTCACATAGAATTACATGTAAATAATCACTCCCGTCACCAGTAGTATAATGATTATCGTCGATATAATCAAAAGGGTTGTTGAGAGTTATATGGCCAGAGACAAAAGGCTCAAAAAGAGTTTCACGGATATCTAAATTTACAATAGCAGATTTTGTTAATCTAATCTTATTTCCTTGATCTGCTTTCTCCGGGGCATCTATATCACTTGGGATCTCAGAATCGGAAATTTCAAAAAAACAGAAGTATTCCTCTCCGTTGATTTTAAATTTATTAGGAGCATTTAGTTCATCAGTAACCATTAGAAGTGCTTGTTATTAAAGATAGTAGCGTCAGTCATTTGCTGATATATCAATCCGCGTTTACTAGGAAGAATATACTTTAACTGTTGACCTCCTTTGGCAAAAAAACTATTACCAATTACATCTTTATTCAGTAGATATATAATCCACCAGCTAAAAATATCACCGTATATATCATAAGAAGTAATAGTTAATGCTTGGCGCGCAGTAACTACATGAGTATCTATCAAGCCACTATCTATGTTAGTAGGAAATTCCATTCTATTAAGAATGTTATAGAAATAGAATTGCTTACCGTCTTTACCTTCAGTATATACTTTAAAAATACGCTCATACCTATTAAGCGGCAGCTTAGGCAGCGCCGGTACTTCATCTTGATATTTTCCTGTTGTTCCTGTTAAGCTCATTTGTTTTATTTGTCTTCGGGCGATTGCGATCGTAGAGATTCCAGGAGCACCTCGGCCCGGTTGGGTTGCGCTTCCCAGTCTATTTCTGGATCGGGGTCATCCGGATGGAGGTGATCTTCGATCACCCGGTCGACCGCGGACGCATCCGGTGCTAGGTTAATACTCGAGGGTGACGGATTATTGGAGACCCCCTCGGAGTTCTCAGTTAATCTCGCGAGATTAACCGCCCCGAAGGAAAACCCACTACCGGATGGATCACCTCCAATTGGTGTCGCTGGTTGTGGTGTAGGCGTTGGTAGGCTCCCGGAATCCGGATTAGTTATTAAATCCATGATGTTCCGCTCTGTCTCGCTTTGCTGTCTCCAGCCCAGCCTCTCCCACCGAGCCCGGCCTTGTAGTTCTGATGTAGGTGGCCACACATCAGCTGATGCAAAACTCGGATCAAGATTGATCGAAACCGGGGCCATCCACCCTTCGCCTTCTGGCGGAATGTCCTCAGCCGGCACGCCTGGTATTATAACCTCTTCGCCGCCCTCACCGGTGAGACGAACTGTTCCAGGATCATCTGTCCGGACCACCCAGGCTGTCCCTTGTTCTAACTCCTCCCGGATCTTGTTGGCCGCCTCTTGGGTCATGGTTCCGTCCGCGACACTGGTTTCCATCTGCATCTCCGCCGCGGTTACTAGACTGAAGGAGGGTTCACCTTTTGCATATGGATCCTGATCGACGTATTCACCGGTGACGGGATCCCGTACTCTCAGAGGTTGAAGTCGCTGCGGTACTCCCCCGGTTGGTATCTGACTTTCCCACTCCCACTCCCCGTCCACTTTGTAGTTCGTGGTCTGGCCAGGACCACGTGGAATCGGCTTCGGAGGCGTCCTAACCGTTGTTCTTGCTTTGTTCGCACGATCCATTGCGTCTTTATCTTCTTTCATTTGTTTTTCTTCTTGTGCCTTCAACTTCGCGTAAGAGTTTTCATCATCGCCGGCAAAACTACCATACTTATCAATCTCATCCATAAAGTTAGCTGCTTCTATAGTTAAAGACTTAAAATTAAATTGACAAGAATACCCTTCAGGTACTACTCTTGAACCACCACCCGCCACCGGGAGTCTTCTTCTCATACCTAACATATCTACACTAAAGCTTTCCAAAGAAGCCCACTGTATATATCTCTGACCGGGGAGAACTATATTATATATAGCCGGGAACGTCATTCCTATAGCACCGGTGCGATATGGCCGGTTCATTCTTGTAAAATCTTTAATAAACTTATGATTTATATCTTTACTATCGTTATGCAGCGTGTTTGATAAAGCAAAGGATATTTGTAACCCTGTATCAGTATTGCTATATTGATAAAATTTAGGAGTTTCAATATAAGTGCCAGGCGCGCCTATTGTTTGCATCCCAGGGTTTTTGTTAAAATCTAACTGTGTACCAAATACTTGATTAAATGCGGTGCTAGCACCTGCTTGAGCCGTTTTAGAAATTTTATCCATGACACTTTTGGCACCTTCGTTAGTTCCTGCCTTATCTCCGATATTCATTATATTACTAGCTAACGCAGCTCCACCTCCTAGAACCGATTCTCCAAATTCACCTAGTCCTGTTATTAAATTACCACCTAACATTTTTGCACCACGTTGACTAACTGGTGAAAAGGTATCAGCAAATTCTGAAGTAAATGCTCGTATATTATCTGTAAAAAACGGAAAACTAAGTCTAGTTATAGGTGATGTAGTAGTTCCATACAACCTTCTGTAAAAATCTAATCCAGGGTCAGCACTAGTCCCGCGCCCTTTTTTATTTATTGGAGCTAAAATATTTATATAGCCGTCTATAAACGACCGGAGCTGTGAATATTGTAACTTATATGCTGTTACATAAACAGACGGAGCTTCATTACGCATGTCAGAGTTCCTAGCAACTGAAGTCCAATCGTATTGATTGACTATGTCGTAACTCTTTTGATATTCGTAAGTGTCCCTAGCCATTAATAATATTTATACCCCCTGTATGTGATAAGCAGAATTAGTAAAATCAGTTCTCCCATCTGAATAACTTGGGCCTTCAACACCACCGGGCATATCTAGATCTGGGTATCCGGCATCTACAGATTGAGATTGTGCTGGTACAGGTTGACCTTGTCCAGCAACCAACTGTGCTGTTAGCTGTACTAATTGTCCAAGGTGTTGATTTGAAGTTTTTATTTCGGTGATAACACCCTCAGTCCCTAAAAAATCTTTCGCAATCGTACCGAGTCCCTTATAGACAGTTGTACTTATACTTCCTGCGACGCCTAAAGCCTTGGCAAAGAACCCTTGGTTTGATTTTGTCACCACTTTCATTTGGTGATCGTAACCTTTCATTATACCTGCTAACCTATCCGACAACCCTGTTATTTCCTTTTTGGTGCTTACATGAGATCCTTTTAAAAATTTTTCAACGACACCACCAGGCTTCATTGCTAAGATATCATCCTTCCTATTAAAGCGTATAAGTTTATTACCTTTTCTTAGAACAGCTCCATCATCAGCTTCCTCCATAACTCTATTGAAAGCCTCAGTAGGTGACTCCCCACCCCATTTTAATGCTTTCATTCCTGCCCACATTGCTTTGCCGACTCTCGCGATAATATCTCCGGCCCCTTTGAGACTATCCCATAAACCATCAACTATACTTTTGAAGAACGACACAATTTTATCTCCTACAGCTTTAAAGAAATCACTTACTTTACCGACAACATTCCCGGCTAGTGGGTTACCTTCCTGTGCTTCGGTTATCCAGAAGAGTATATTACCGACCCCCGGTAATGAATGAAGAAAATGTTTACCTGCTTCTTTCCAATCTCCACGAAATACTGCTCCGATGGCTTTTCCTAACGACATTATATTTTGAATGCCAGGTGACATTAAGAAGTAACCTCTTATTTTGTCCCACAGACTGAACGATTCACCGGTTGGATCCGCTTCCTGCTTTGCCTTTGCTTCTTTATCGAGGTCGTATAACAACAATGCCCCGTCAATTACCATTGAAGCAATGTTGGTAGCCCCGAACGGTAATAAATTTAATATACCAGATAAAAATTCAAAAAGAGCAGGTATATATTCACCTTTTTTCCATCTTGCTATACCAAAACCAAAGCTGAAGAAGGATCCTATTACAGGTATAAATCTACCGAATTTCATTAGCTTACCTCCAATTTTACCGGCAATACCTTTAAACATTTTCATTAGTTTGCCACCTTTCAATGCCTTTCCTAATTTAGCTAGCGGTCCTTTCGCATGGAACAATTTAGGTATAACTTTACCTAAAAACTCGCCTACTGGCCCTAAAAATTCTGAAACCCACAACGCTAAGGATGTAAAAGCTGTCCCTAACGCTGCCCATACCAACCCCTTCTTTAAACCAAGCGGCTTCTTTGCTTTTTGTATTTCTTGTTTAGCTTTTTCTGCTGGTGTTGTTGCAGTTGCAGTTGCCCCAAAAGTATCTTTTTTATTTCTTTCTTTAACTTTAAAAAACGCTTCTGCTAAAATAGTACCTAAGTTAAAAGTACGTTTGATTTCCGGGGATTTTAAAATCGGGTTTGGAAGCTTATCAGGTTTGTTTATATTTTTATCATCTGTAACAGTCTCTCTGTTATTTTTATCATTAGACGCGTCAAGTCCTTCTATGATTTGCTCCGGTGATACTTTATCTTCCTTAGGCACACATATATTTATGTGGCCGGTGTAGCATCAAAGAAAGATGCATCAAGAGTTATAGTAGACTCTTCAACACTTAACATAGATTTATCAAATTCACTAACTTCTAGTAAAAATGTAGTTATCTTCTCATAAAGCTCTAAAGGTAATTGCTCGACGATTTTTACTCTATCTACTACCTTTAAATCGTTAAAAATAACAGTTTGTTCATCTACTGTAACAGAATCAATATGTTTTATAAGCTCAAAAATATAAATTAACCCCATTGCGTCTGATAGACTCTCGGATTTAAGCTTATCGATTTCTAAAATACATTTTTTAATAATTTGGTTTTCTTCAACCAGAGTTGGTATTCGAAGATCTATTTTTATAGTATCAATATTAACCGTATCAGTAAGCTTGAATTTTATAGGGCTTTTTACTTTTTCGAGGCTTACATCAAGTGATACAACTTCATCGTTTTCAGCTTTAACTTTATCACCTAGAGAATGACATCGGAGACTTAAAATAATAGGAACTCTGTCAAATGCAAAAAATTTATCTCCATCAACATTATCAATAATTACGTTATTAAGAGTTTCAGTAAATTGCAACGCTCCAAGCACTCCATTAACTGTTGTTGTGATAATGTCTTTTTGTTGCTTTAATGTAATAGGTTTTGCTACTACTTCTTTTTTAAGAGAAGGAACATACACTTTGAAGTCATTTTTCAGCGAAGATAGCTTTTTTAAAAAATCACCTGTTGTAGAATCGCTCATATGGTTATTTAACAGGTTATCTAGTTTTTCAACTTCTTGTTTTCCTCTTCACACTCTCTTTTGTATAGTTCTAAATAATCTAATATATCTACAAATGGACTATTTATAATAAATTCAACATCACCTATCCTCTTACTTAAAATAAACAGATATTCTCTATAGCTATTTTCATCTATACACGAAAAGAGATTATCGATAAAAACAAAGGGTGAAGGGTCTAAAAAATTAATATCATAGAGATTGCTTCTACCGCTTAATAATGGGAATACAAAAGCTTTTTGATTATTTGTTACAAAATTATCAACTACGTTTAAAATTTCAGCTGGTAATTTATCTATAACTTGTAAAAATTCATGTTCTGGTAACGAGTCTACAATTATACGTTGGTCTTCTATTTTTATTTCTCTGATAACACTTAATAAGTGGGTTGTGTTAATACAAAATTTTGATGGGTAGTCAAGAGTTAATTGTATACTACCGCTGTTAACTTTCTCTTTTATACTTATATTATCTTCAAAAGATTCTAAAATGTAATCAATATGAACTTCTTTATCAGCGTCATCTATATGGAGTGATGTAGTAGGTTTAATACACTTTTTTCTCAGTAATAACAGTGTGATAAACTGTTCTATTACATTTAAATTTTGAGTTATTATGAAATCTTCTATATATTTTAATTTACTAGATATACAATCACCCTGTAACTGTAATCCTCGTATATGTTTATACAAAAACTCTTTTACAGCTACTTTCTTCCCGTTAGGGAGAGTAAAAGTCATTAACATAATAATAATTAATAGACCAACCTTTAATCACCAGCCACCACCGCCACCACCTCAACCGGAACTGGTGGGGTCTACAGGTATAGCTCTCTGACCCCATGGCCGGTAGTTTTTAAATGCAAAGGTGACTGATTTTTCTAAAAATTCAGTATCATTTTGTGTTACAGTATAACCTTCAACGTTTGTTGGAAATACATCTAAAAATTGGTACCCTTTTCGAATCTGACCTCTATTATTATACTGTAATAGTGTTACTACCGGGCATAATAGATCACGCATCATTAAACCATCAATACCTAAAGCTACCATCCACGGTCTAAAAAACAAATGTTCTATGTCTTCCTCAGTTTCAAAAAAGTTTATTACTAGGTTTTTACTTAAAAAATCTACTCTCTTATTTACAGCATAACCAGGTAAAAACCCACCTAAATTCATAGTTCCAACAGGGTCAAATTGTGTGTTCTCGTTAGGCACAGTAACAGATCGAGCAACAAGTATATTACCGGTAGAGTCTATATAATTATCAGGGTTAGTATTAGCTCTCCAAGCTTCGTCTGGGTTTTTACTTATAGTAGTATTAATTGACGATACTAAATCCCGTGTATCATCAAATTGAACCTTCCATAAAAACGGCTGTGATAAAAAATATTGAGGATGAGAGCTGTATGCATGGAGAAACTGATCAGTAGGTCCATGGCCATGTCCCCATCCGGGTGTAAAAAGCTTTGAAAAAATATCCACTAATTATATTTAATGGATAGTCACTTAAAAGAGTTATAAAAGTGCTTAAGCAGCTGCAAAGTCTCTATAGAAGTGATAGGCAAACGTAACAGTAAAGTTCACAACCTCGCCCGTTCCTCCAGCGATATCATATGTTACTGGGCCAATGTCTCGTATTGAAGCACCAACTAGTTGAAATTCTCTTGTTGGTTTTAATGCTTTATTTATCTGGACTAAGTTAATAACAGAGTTATCACCGGGCATACCATACTGACCAGTTGAGGTCTCATTATCAAAGACTAATCTAGAAGCTGCTTCAAATTTTGTTCTGAGACTACAATTTTCATCGTGATAAAATTCTATACTATAACCAGCAGCACTTGGGTAAGTTGCCCTCCCTGGCACGTGAAATTCTTGACCGAAGTAGTTGACCACTTTATCTTCAATATTTCTTCCCGGTAATTCAGCTGTTTTAGCATAAACTAAGTCAGGAGAAATATCTCCATCACCATCTCCGAGAATTTCTATTACTTGATCACCGGCTTGTGATCCAGCAAGTCTTATTGACTTTACTCGAAAAAGAAAGTCTCGAGAAAACTGGTTCGAACCTGCTTGTGAGAAGAATTTTTGAATTGTTGTTGCGTCTGCCATATTATTATTTAATGTTTTTTTTTATTAACCACCAACTAACTCTTGAAAATTGGCATCTGTTCTTGTTGCGTAGAAGTTAACTAAGATAAACTCTGCTGTTCTGGTAGGCTTGAGGTATATATCTACAACTAACTCGTTAGCATCGATTACTGCCGGTGTATTGTTTCTTTCGTCACATACAATCAAGTAGTCGTACAACCCTTCGTTGTTTCTAGCTTTTTCAAATACAGGGGTTAAAGCATTAATTAATCTCGTCCTAGTAAATTCTGAGTTTTGCTCAAACACAAAGTGCCTTGCCAACTGCTTAGTAGGTCTTTCAAGTGCTAAGAACAATCTCCTAACGTTAATTCTATCAAATGCGCTCGGCTTCTTCTGCAACGTCTTTTGACCAAATATTACTATTCCTTGATTCGGGAATTGAGCCACCGGGTTAATATTTGCTTTGTAGAATTCATCACGTTGCTTTTGGTTCGGATTAACCGCTATATCAAGAGCAGTGCTGACCAATCCTCTAGTGAATCCAGCAGGTGCGAACCACGGGAACGTTGCTGCATCTGTTCTAGCCATCGCCGCGCCTGCAAAGCCTGAGAACGGTACCCAGACATTCTGTCCTGTATAAGGATCATTAACTAACGCCCAGTTACCATATGTAGCAGCGTAAGAAGTATTCTCATTTTCAAATTGGTGTTTGATGGGCCAGTATACGTCTGTTTGGAAGTTGTTGTTTTTATTAGATAAAATCTTAGTATTTTTGCCTTGAATTAAGATTTGCCTAATCGGATCAGCAACAAATATGCAATCACCTCTATCTCCACCGTCATATGGCGGCTTAACAAATTTTTCGAACTTATTAAACACCGCGGTGTAATTATTTCTAAGAGCCAGTCCATCATTAACAAGGTCATTAGATGTTCTTAACCCGTTCACTGCATTCACGACACGTGTGGTTTGAGCAAACTCGTCATAATATCCATAAGCACTGTTAGCACACATTATTGAGTAAATTGTTCCTAATCCACCTTCAACAACGACGTCGATATTATAGACTTCATCGTTTTTAATATTGTCCAGAGCTCTTTCAACCTTACTAGGTATATTACCGAGCAGTTTATTAGTTACTGTTTGGTCAGAATAAGCACCAA